>Ga0065711_1034437_pt1 | contig 23764 bp, 20 predicted proteins | sample Hoacrofraction12_FD_59098 | JGI IMG/M metagenome (GOLD analysis project Ga0065711, IMG submission 59098) | Hoatzin crop microbial communities from Cojedes, Venezuela - Epithelial fraction 12 v2 (version 2) | ecosystem: Host-associated > Birds > Digestive system > Esophagus > Crop | place...
GACCCGCCTGGACAAGGTCCTGTGCAGCCTGCTGTAGGTGACCCTGCTTCGGCAGGGGGGTTGGACTAGATGACCCACAGACGTCCCTTCCAACCCCGAACATTCTGTGATTCTGTGATTCTGTGATGCACTTTTGAAGATTTGATGCTATTTATTGTAGCCAAGTAAACACACCCTTTTAACCTTCCCTGCATGACTAATTTAGCATTATTTTTTAAGTATATAATTACATTACTAAATAAGAATTTTTTGCAGTAATGATGTGAATTGTTACAAAATCTCTGAAATCCGCAATTAAATGTCTCAACAAAGCCAAATATATTTTATCTCTTTATAGCATTTATTTCATAAATGCTGTCAGATAGAATTCGCTCTTACAGTTCTTAATCCAGTTAATATTAGGTATCTGTTAATAAGGATAAATAATAAATCACACAAAGGAATATAATCCGTAAATTCCCAATTACCGGTCAATGGTAAAATTTTTTTTAATTTAGTTTCTATTCTTAAAGATAGGTGCTTCGCTGTAGCATGTCTTTTGGTTATTTTGGCCAAATACCATTGTTTCTTAAATACACAATTGTGCAATTGACATGGAAAGGCAGTCCTTTTAGAACCTAGTCCTGCTTTGTTAGAGTCAGTGGAACTCAAGCAGGACACCAGGAGCTGCCCACTCAGACATTATTGTTGGACTGAAGCCTTGATGAATGGAGTGTGAACTAGCATCTCCATAACCAAAGCACCGATGAACCTTCTGCTATCAGTATTTTTGTATGTTAAGTAAAGATTGTTCATCATAAAATGCAGTTTCTTCAAAACTAGATTATTTTCACAAAATCCTAGGGATAGAATAAGCGACTGCTTCATTTTGTCACTTTTTCCCCCCAAATGGAATTGTCCTGTCCAGAGACATTTAGCCTCACTTAAATGGTGCTGTGCCTTAATAGTGTTCACATATTTCAAAATTATAATTTGAAATTTCTTTTAAAATTTCAGAAATTGTTATTTTTAGGCTAGCTTGAGGCAACACAAAAGTTCCAAACACTGGAAACATGTTGTAAAGGAGAACAGAGCAGGCAAGCTTACTTTGGTCCTGAAGCAGATGGCATGCACATTTGAAGAGGTCATCAGAGAGATGACTCTTACTCTTGGTTCTAAGAATTAGGTAGTAAAATCGATGATAGGACAAATTTGAGAGACTAAGTTTAAGTGACATTATCTTCCAGAAAGAGATACTGCAGGTCTGAAAAGAAACTGACAGAAGCAATAAAGCCACTCTCTGTTCTGTGATGCACAAGACCAAAGAGACACACTATCTTACTGCCACCAGTGTGCAAAACTCATTATGCAGATTAAGTGCACTACTGCTTCCCTTTTATTCTAAGAGCTACCTGCGGAATGGCAATGGGCCAGCAATGCTTGACAAAACTTTATACAGGAAAGAGACAAGAAAGAGGATTTTACTAAGACTTAAATGACCTTCTTTAGCTTTTGGGATTAGAACGTCACAATTACTGTCACCAAGTTTGAGCTCTTGGTAACAGCCAGTAGTTTTAAGAATCCATGGCTAGTTTAGCATCACAGAGGTGAGATGTGCTTCCCTTTCTGTTCCATCCTAATGTAGGCATTTTGACTTTTCATTTCCTTAATTTTCATGTTGTCTTTTTACTTTTAAAAAGCACAAAACAACTTTTTGCACTGGGATAAAAGACGATGTTGGAACCTGGCCCTCTGTACATGCTTGTGCACTGCAATCCCTTGCAAGCACTCCTGCTGGTAGGGAAGAAGGAAACATCTTTGTCTACCCAGCAACACAGCCTTTATCAGGCCCCACACCTCCCATCTCAGATTCTTGTTGCATGCGTGTTCGTGTTCTTCCTTGGCTGAGAAACATACACATCTCCTCATCCCTGAGGCTGTATGCCAACTGCATGCAGTTCCTGTGAGTCCTGGCCTTGTGTCCAATCTGTTAATTTGCACTGCTTAGCAACCATTAAACACCACCTGTCACCTTTATCGAGAGGAGATCACTGATTATTTGTTGTTTGGATAGGTCTGCAGTTATACAAAGAGCTAAGGTAACAGAGAGGGGACTCGGTCATTTAGATACCTCACAAAGTATGAACAGAAAGTCAGGCTTTGTCCTGCTGATCTGCCTACATTTTACAGTCTTCAGCTTATGCACAAGCAACAGAGATCTCGTGATCCGAATGCACTGACTTGTAGGAATAGAACTCTGACCTTCAGCAGTCCCATCCTATGCACTGAGCAGAACAGTACTTATTCCAGCCTGCAAAATGTATAAATCTCAGGCAAGGCTGCAGTTCTGTTCTTACACATTGAATATGTAAAATCAAAAGCTAATGCTATATGAGGATGCATAAACCAGATCAAATCTCAGATGAGTAGCAGCTTCAAAGGTCAGAGATGTGCTAGCCTGAACTCAGCATAATTTTTGGATCAGTGTTAGTTAATTAATAATCTTACACATTATTTAAACTCAAATCATCAGCAAGTGCTGCATATATATCCAAGTTTTCAGAGCGGTAGAACTGACAACACACTACCAAGCAGCAAGCTCAAGATTCCGTAACTACCCATTCTTCCCTTGAGGAATACTTAGCTAATAATTATCCTTTATGCAAACAGAGTAATGCCTGACTGAAGACTTTCATTCACTCCAACGTGTAAAACCAGAGCTGAACACTCCTGTCAAACAGCTATCCAGGTAAGGAAACTGCCTCCCTTCCCATACCTCTGAACTCGGGTTTTAGGTGTTCTTTGTCTGTTTTCAGAAGTGCAAAACTGACTCTTTTCAGTTATCTTATATACTAGTATTGCTTTTGAAGTTCTGTCATTAGCCTGTCATTATTTCTTCATAATATTGCTTATAAGGTAGATACTAGGCAAAGATTTGCAAAACACGTAGTCAGCTGCAATTGGTATGGAAGTAATCTTTCCTGCAAACTCTGGTCTAAGCATTCAAGACCAGCCATTTGACTAGTTTTTGTTTGTACTTCAGAAAAGTGGCCTATATGAAGCTCTACTGGTTCTCAAAGTATTTAATTATTATTAAAACTGAGCATTTTCTTAGTGATTAAATATGAAAGAGAGTTTCCAAAATATTGTCCTTACTGCATGTAGTAAACCCAGGGAAGGCAACAGAAAAAAACATAAGAATGGGGTATCAATTTGTTTTTCTCTACAACAGCTTAATGTGACTAAACAAAGTCTAGCAAAACCACTGGGCAAAAAACAGAACTTAGTGTTTAGCTGTGTGACTGATGACCACGGTCTTGCAAAGCTGTCTTGAAAGCTATTTTTTAGAAAAGAGACTTTAACTTTGGACCAGCTACCTTTCCAAAAGTAAGAAGTCTGATTTTTAGGAATGTTTTTTGACCCCACAGAAAATGTCTTTTTAGTGGTCATGTCCTAGGACTCTCCAGAACAATAATGCTATCTTGCCTTCAAGTGCATGCCAATATTTTGACCAGCACGTTCTGGAACCGCTGAACAAAACCAGCCCCTGGAGAACCAATGAAACTACTTGATCATTTACTTCCAAGGTCTGATCATTCTCAAGGATGATCTGATGGGCCAGCTGCAAAAACAGCTGCTGGATGATGAGGGGACTGGAGCATCTCTCCTGCAAGGAAAGGCTGAGGGAGCTGGGCTTGTTTAGCCTGGAGAAGGCTGAGAGGGGACCTAATAAATGCTTATAAATATCTTAAGGGTGGGTGTCAAGAGGATGGGGCCAGACTCGTTTCAGTGGTGCCCAGTGACAGGACAAGGGGCAATGGGCACAGACTGAGGCACAGGAAGTTCCAGCTGAACATGAGGAAGAACATCTTCACTCTGAGGGTGACGGAGCACTGGAACAGGCTGCCCAGGGAGGTTGTGGAGTCTGCTTCTCTGGAGATATTCAAGACCCGCGGGGACAAGGTCCTGTGCAGCCTGCTTTGGCAGGGGGGTTGGACTACATGATCCTCAGAGGTCCCTTCCAACCTCTACCATTCTGTGATTCTGTGATGACTCTCTGAATTCTATAGTAACCTCCTCATCACCTCTGGGACCGTTACATGTCAGTGACTCATCTCACTCAATGCGACACTGGATTGAGAATCTTTGGGAAAATTTTAATTGAATCACAGCTGCTGGTGAATGCAAGCATTTCAAAAAGAGTCTAACTTGCCTTGGAAAACCTAGATCAATTTACAGCAGACGTAAATTGGAGATTTTAATTAGAAATACACAAATTTAAAAGATTGTTTGACTCTCAACTCCTTAGCATAACAGTGTTAATGTGTAGAGAACTTAGACTAATGTTCTGGCTTTCCTGACTCATACAGACCAAGAAACTGTAATATTTTTTCCTTTTTCACTTCTGGACTAGTGTAACATTGAAACTCAACAGGAAAATGCTTTGAAGCCACAATATTTTGCCCAGATACAGAAAAAAAATTACTGAGCCCATGAAGTTTGTCATGATTTTCCAAACAAGCACTGTGATGTTCTTTGCCTATAGCCTGAAAGCTTGCTAGCTCAGTGTTTAAATAAATTGTTTTGGTTGCTGGCACCTTGCTTAAGTTTGCTTCCAAGTACATCTAGGTCCTGGTGCTCTAAAGCTGAAAATGCAACAGCTTATGTAAGACAGAGAGAAACATTCATTTCACTTGTTCTGTTTTGTCACTTGGTCCTTCCTAAAAATCAAAGGTTATGTCAACATTTCTAAGTAATTCTGCACAACAAAAGCAGTTTAATAAATCAAAGCAGTAGGTTCCGAAGCAGTACTGTATTCTATCATATGCATTTCAGAGGATTTTATTTCAGACTAGTTAGGTCCCACAGCCTAAATGTCTTCATCACATCTGTTCAAATCTGTCCAAAGAACTAATTGCTGGCTCAGGTTTTTATGCCACCATAAAGGGTCAGAGTGCAATGGGCACTTTCCTGTGAAAAAAATCTAGTTTGCAAGCACAAAACGCCTCAAAGGCTAACCAGGGATTTTTTTCAAAACTATATTAACGCTCAACACCAGGAACAGTAACGTAGTCATAGCCATTAGAGACCAAGAGAGGTTTCTTACAGGCAGAAAATGTTGCTGATACGAATGATGAGTAACATGAACAGTTTAACTCAACACCTAGAAGTGTTTTTAATCAAATGCTTGGCTAAACTGATGCCTCCTATGTTTTTCTGTGATTTATGCAACGAAAAAACAATGACATTTCAGATGATAAATATAAACCCTGCTCTACCCACATTAGTTTTTAGATGATTTTTCATAGTTCAAACATAGAGAAAATTGCAAGCATCACTTGGTTGAAACTGTATTAAGGGTTCTATTCTAACTTACACTTGTAATCACCATTTCAGCAAGAGTGAGCAATTCTAGTATATAGAGTTGTGATACACTGACTTCTGTCCCAAATACAGCATTTAAGAGATCTCCTTAGCACAGAGAGGCAGGCTCACCCTGCCTACTCCCTCTTGGACTTTCTAGAGATATAGCTTCAGATTTTCTGGTGGAAAACCAGGATGGGGAGACAAAAGGATGCATCAGAACCGTTTTTTTGGGTTGTGCTATTTCACAAAGAACAACCCATCCAGCCAGAATGATTACATGTGTACCAGCAGAAACTGCTTGCCAAGCAATCTGCAAAGAGAAATCCCACTGAGCAAGTTGTGATGAACGTTTCCTCTCCTGCAGAGAGATTTTGTCAGGTCAGTGGCACGGTAAAAAAGACAGCAAGAAAGGTGGGACTAAAGCCAGTTAGGAAAGTCAGCAATTTGTTTGGCTTCAATGGTTGTTTGCTTTGTTTCTCTTTTCACAAGAAACCTGAGTCACTGCATTTAACTCGAAAAAATGAGTGGTTCATACAGTGGTTCTGCTCAAGCAGGGAAAAAAAGAAAAGCTTTTTGCTTTTGCTCATATTGTCAAGGGCAAGTTCAAAAAACTTAACTGTGAAGATTCCAAACAACAAAACACAATTAACAATAACTAAGGCTAATTTTCGTTGTAATGACATGGATGATACGTATGTATATGAATGTGCACCCAAGTCACTGTCGCTTGTATTAAACAGTTCAGAATGTTCCGATGCCAAAGTCAAATGCAATGGATAGACATGTTCTGTGCTATATGCTATTTCACCTGTGCATCCCTGCTAAGAATAGCTATTTCAGCAAGTGATGGGAAGCCTTCACTTGAATAAAATGCAAATACTATGTTCTGTGAAGCCCTGGAGGGTGAGGGGGAGCCTGAAATAGGGGTTGTCCCTTTTCATATAAACTACTTGGTATGGGCTGAGTTGAAAATAGGTCAGTTTGGCAAACCAGTAGAAGAATCTATTTACTGACACCCCTAGGACTCCTGCATATTGCTCGAGTATTACCACTGTGGAAGGATGGTGTTGTATCTCAGTGTCAGAATCAGAAGGCCAGAGTCTACTCACGTGCACAGTAGACAGATCTGCTCTCCACCCTCCTGTCTTGGGAGATGGCAAGAGCATTGGATGCTCCCAGCTCCCTGCCAGGTTGCACAAATGTACAGGGGATAGCACGCAGCCATGGTGGAATCCCATTTTCTAGATGAAGCAATTAAGTTATTACTGAGCTACAGGCACCACAGCCTAAGAATTCTTGGTGTTACATAGCTGAAAAATGTTTTTCTGGTAACAAATCCTGCTTGACCAACCTGATCTCCTTCTACGACCAGGTGACCCGCCTAGTGGATGAAGGAAAGGCTGTGGATGTCATCTCCTTGGACTTTAGTAAGGCCTTTGACACTGTTCCCCACAGTATCCTCCTGGAGAAACTAGCTGGTTTGGATGGGTGTATTCTTCACTGGATAACGAACCGGCTAAATGGCCAAGCCCAGAGAGTGGTGGTGAATGGAGTTAAATCCAGCTGGCAGCCAGTCACAAGTGGTGTTCCCCAGGGCTCAGTTTTGGGTCCGGTCTTGTTTAACATCTTTATCAATGATCTGGATGAGGGGACTGAGTGCTCCCTCAGTAAGTTTGCAGGTGACACCAAGCTGGGCAGGAGTGTCAATGTGCTTGAGGGTAGGAAGGCTCTGCAGAGGGATCTGGACAGACTGCATCGATGGGCCAAGGCCAACTGTATGAGGTGCAACAAGGCCATGTGCCAGGTCCTGCACTTGGGTCACAGCAACCCCAGCAACGCTGCAGGCTTGGGGAGGAGTGGCTGGAAGGCTGCCTGGCAGAAAAGGACCTTGGGGTGTTGGTCGACAGCCGGCTGAACATGAGCCAGCAGTGTGCCCAGGTGGCCAAGAAGGCCAACGGCATCCTGGCTTCTATCAGGAACAGTGTGGCCAGCAGGAGTAGGGAGGTGATCGTCCCCCTGTACTGGGCACTGGTGAGGCGGCGCCTCGAGTACTGTGTTCAGTTTTGGGCCCCTCACTACAAGGACATTGAGGTGCTGGAGCATGTCCAGAGAAGGGCAACAAGGCTGGTGAGGGGTCTAGAGAACCGAGTCTTATGACGAGCGGCTGAAGGAAGATAAGGCTGTTTAGCCTGGAGCAGAGGAGGCTGATGGGGGGACCTTATTGCTCTCTACAACTGCCTGCAAGGAGGTTGTAGCGAGGCAGGTATTGGTCTCTTCTCCCAAGTAACTGGCGATAGGACAAAAGGCAATGGCCTCAAGTTGCGTCAGGGGAGGTTTATATAGGATATTAGGAAAAATTTCTTTACTGAAAGAGTGGTCAGACATTGGAACAGGCTTCCCAGGGAGGTGGTTGAGTCACCATCCCTGAAGGTGTTTAAAAAACGTGTAGATGTGGCACTTCAGGATATGGTTTAGTAGGCATGGTGGTGTTGGGCACATGGTTGTACTTGATGATCTCAGAGGTCTTTTCCAACCTATAATTCTATGAACTTCCCTTCCATTATTTAGTGTGGCTTTACCATGTTCTAAAAGCAACAATTAAACTCCAAAAATTAACAGTTTCTGGAAACGAGTAACATCTCGTTTTAGAGCTGAGTGTTTTACAGCTAGCATGTTCATTTGACATGGATTCTGAAAATGTATCTAGCACAATAAACAGTTATTTACAGGAAGGAAACCCTTATTTTCACAACAGAAAATAATTTAAGAAAATGACCTTGTGTCAGCATTTGGCTGTGTTTAACTTGAATGTATTTATTTCACCAGGAAGGTTTTTTTGACCTTTGTCTAAAATGCACCAAAACTGCGGAAAAGATACATGCTTTATCATACTTTTTCAGTTGGCTTTTACAAAAGGATACTATTCTGATCATCCAGTAAGGCAGTACAGCCGAGATATATTACTAACTTATTACGTTCCAAGAGTCTTTTGTATTAAAAACTATTATCATCCCCCAGCAAGCTGCACAAACAACGCATTTGTGTGAAATTTAATAGAGGGTTTTTTTGTACATTCAAATTTATTGGTAAGTGAATTGTGTGAGTTTAGAGAGAGGCAGAGCAACTGTACAATTAAATAAACGAGCCTAGTGTATAGAAGCCAATGCAATCTTTTTTATGTAGCTTATCAATAGCACTCACTGGGCACTGAATTACCCACGAGCTTTTAAGCATGTAGAACAAGGGCACTGTGTTTATTTCTTGGCTGTCCGAATTCACTTGGCTGTTAAGAAGTGGGTGGCATTCAAATAGGACTTGCTGCACTCACACACCAGCCTCTCATTTTCTGAACGAATTTAGGTAAGACAGGAAGTATTGGTTTTTGCATGTTAAAAATGAGCGTCTTTATTACAGTTGTTACCATTCTGTGTTTGGTAAATGCTAATCTTATGCTCCTAAGTATTTCTCTTGGTATTGTAAGTTCTTTTATATTTTCTCTCACCTTTGCATTCTAACAAAGACTAAATCCCACCTCTTTCCTGTCCAAGCAGATCTTGCCTAGCATAACCATGCAGAGTCTGAAGTAAATTTGGTCTTACTGAGAATAAACAGCCATCAGTCTTTCTAAATAATTACATTAAATTGCAATTAGTTTTCCCTTACGATGGAAATAAAACTTACTTACAAACATAAAGAAACTTATACAGTGGGAGCTAAAAACCATTTAGTGTAACTGGGATGGAGAGAAATCCACTGATTTTTTAAAACCTATTTAGACTACTATGCAGGTCATTTTCAATTTGGACAATCAGTCCACACATCTCTAACAATAATGTCTTTTCTGCCTATTACTAAATTATGAATTACATACCTGTTACATACACTTAAACATCCTGTTCCATGTTGTGGTTAAACTTTGCCTTAGACATCACGCTGTGTCATTGAAAATAATACCTGAGAACTTGTTTAAGACTTTTGCACTAGTTACAGATACACATTGTCTTACTGTTTTCAATTTGCTGGCAAAAGGTATTTGTTAAAGTCTTGAAAATAATTTCTAAGCTGGCTAGAGAGAAGACTTCACAATAAGCCACTCTCTATTTGGAGTGCTACAGATTGAAAGCTTACAGGCTGTTGGTAATCTATTATTTTGCTTATCAATTATGGTTTCAATTGGACTCATAAGCCCTTTGTTTTTTCTCAGCTTGGAATTCTACACGTTAAATGAGTGTTATCAAACATTAACAAATCAAAAAACTCTTCTTAAAAAAAAGTATGAAATTTACACAGAGAATGATAACTTCTGTCATTACAGTCTAAACTTACTATTAATTGCTAAAATCATCAAAATATACCAACAGAGTACGTGTCAGTGAGTCTACTTCAAGTTCTGGGAAACTGATGGGTATGGCTTCTGTCTCTAGACACTGAAAGAGGAATGAAACAGCTTTTATTTGCAGTGAGACAAGCTTTGACATTATATTGCAATGTCACATCTGGCAACAGAAAGCTTTGTTGCAGAGGTCCTGGCTGTTTTTGACACTGGGAGAGCCTGGGCTTGAGAAGTTCTTCTGTACTAGAGATTCTGCATACTGTTGCACTAGCACATACTCTCTTCTTCTAGGTCAGTATGAATCATTCCTTATTTCCCCCTACTTATATATGGGCATCCACTCTTGGAAGCCTCTTCTTTCTTTCCACTGCAAACCAGAAGACAAGATTTGCCACTTGGCATAGTCTGACATTTTCCACCTTCCTGCTCCTCTTCCTATTTCTAAACTGTTTAAGGTAGGGCACTTGCATGTGATACTGTTTTGCCTCTCAGTCATGTCCCCACCTAGCCTCAAATGATTTATGAATGCACTAAGATAGTTTCAACTTCATTTGACAATTGAGCAAAAATGCAGAGATTGAGTTTAGTGAGAACTGTTGTATTCTTAAAGGCAAGAGACACCAAAAGCACTTCCATCTGCAGAATACAAATTTTACCAGTCTTTATGTACCAGAAAACTGACATGCAGGAGAACCACAGAAAACGTTACCGTGTTTGTTCTGCTGCCCACAGAATTATTTGTTAGATATTATTCCCTGGAGAGCAAAGCTAGCGTAACTATGGGTTTAAACCTGAAAAAACTGGTACGTAGCACTCTTCTGAGATGGGAACAGATTCCACCATGGTGCATGGTCCATATGTTGCCAAAGTTGTATTTGTGATGAGATCCTTATTAATTAATGGAAGCTGCACATCAAAACAATCTACAATTCAACAGATTCATGTTGAGTAGCTGCTTCTAAGAGTCCATCAATGGTATGTGTACAAATTTTTGCATGAGACTAAATTGTTGCTCTCCAGAAAACTTTGCTTTACAAGTTCTACTAGGGAAATTTTTCTCCTGTGCACTGAGGACAGCTGTAGTGACAAATCATTATATCACATGAGTTCCACAGCAATGACTACAAGACGTACTGTTAGAAAGACCATAGTCCACCTCACTAGTATATGTTTATTTCACACCATCTGATCACAGAGACCTCTATGATGGAGCATCTGGAAAAGCTGATGGAAATATTTGTTGCACAAAGGAATTACTAGTTTAGCTTCATTTTTCTTTAGTAAAACGAACTGGATTCAATCGAACATACTCTTCAATATCTACAAGAAAGGGCTCGAGCTGCAGATTTATTTCTTAGCGTTATATGTCACTGGAGCCCTCTGGTGGTGGTCTTGTTGGTATGATGCTTCCTTAAAAACACCACCGGTGACAAAGTTCTAGCATTAAGCATCTGTGCCAAAAATAACTTCATTAATTAAAAACTAACAGCAGTGTTCTTCACATTGCAGGAACACATACATGAAGTAAACAGTGGGACAATGGAAAGACCACTCGAAGCTACCAGGATGGAAAAGAGCACCTCTTCCTGTTTTCTCATGGAAAGAAAGACTCATGTCAGGATTGATAGGAAAGAAGTCATGCTAGCTAAGCTGAGCAAGAGCTGCTCCTGCACCCCAAAGAAGCTGAAGAACTTTGTCATGGACTTCCTTCCTGTTTTACGATGGCTTCCCAAGTACCAGTGCAAAGAGTACATTTGGGGGGATGTTATGTCTGGGTTAGTGATTGGGATCATTTTGGTGCCCCAAGCAATCGCATACTCGCTGCTGGCAGGTCTGAAGCCCATTTATAGTCTGTACACATCATTCTTTGCCAACATCATCTATTTCTTAATGGGCACATCGCGTCATGTCTCAGTTGGCATTTTCAGCTTGATAAGCTTAATGGTAGGACAAGTTGTGGACCGAGAACTTCTCTTGGCTGGCTTTGACTTGAGTGATGATGCCCCACCAGCCTTGGGTGATGGCTCTCTGCATAATGACAGTCAGTCCAACACAACTGCCTTCAACCTTACAATAGCAGGGATGAATGCTGAGTGTGGAAAAGAATGTTACGCTATTGGCATTGCTACAGCCTTGACATTCGTTGCTGGAGTGTATCAGGTAAGTGATTGCTAATATCCAAAGGCGAGGTATGAAGTTCCTAAAGCTTCTTTGCATGACATATGGTTTGGTATGGCTCTCTTTCAATGAGACATCCAGCATCAGTTCACTTCAATGACCTTGGACTGTTTTCTCCAGGGAGCCTAACTGTAGGCAATTCAAAGAAAGCATGAGGTAGACAGTTTTCTTAGCTACTAGCAAGCACAGGTAAAACAAGAGTCTTCTGCAAGATCGTTAACATTTTTCTGATACTGTACTGTCTCTTAGCCCTGCTGCTTTCAAGGGACCATTAATCCAATACAGACCTTACCACGAGGGAAGCCCCCAGATAGCTCTATACTTCAACAATGCAGAAATAATTCTGTTTCCTTAGATACTTTAATAAAGGTGCAGACCCACTCACCTACTTCTACACAGGTTCGGAACGTGCTGCTCAGTGTTTTGCTAGTGGGTACTATGTTCTACCAAACTGCTGTCCAAAGATGATTCAGAAGCAGAAATGAGAAGAAGGGAAATAGATTGATGAACCTACTTTTCAGACAGGGGCTGTGCTGGACACATTGAGACTCACCAACGTGCTGCCTGTCACAAGGGTATCAACAGAACATAGAAGAAAGCATGATGAACATATTTACCTATTAATTGCATACACATATGAATTAAGAAAGAGCTAACCATCTTCCTGTTTACTAAGAAATTTCAGGTCACATTTATGAACAAAAAAATGCCCTTGTGAATCTATATTTTCCAAAGCCATCAAAGGAAGGAGAAGCAACTAGTTGAGGAGAGTATCCTGCAATCTGGGAAAGTTCGTGAGCTCTTCTGCCACTTCTGACCTCAGGCATGCCACAAAGGCTGCCTGTGCTCCACTTTCTGTTCACAGGGCTAAAATTAAAAGCTGTTTAATACAACAGTGCCACTAAAGTAGAGATCTTAGCTGTTGTCATTCAAATTCTATTTACAAAGCAATGGCCGTAAGTTTAAACTTTATGCACTTTAAGACAGGCCAAAACAAAATTTGCTTTGATATAACAGAAGCATTTTTGGATCCACTGCTCTTTTGCATAGGAAATAAAATTCAGACAAGCCACTTCTGTGGAGTCACTTCAGACCAATGTCTGACTGACCCTGTCTCAAACTTCTCATTCACCTCTTGGGTTTGTAGTATCCCACAACAGTAAAAGCAACCACATGTTTTAAAAGAAGACTGGAAACATCAAAGGATAATTACTGTTTTAAGATTCAGGCAGCCAAATGCTATCCGCCTTCATCTAGTTCTCTCCCATCTGTATTTAATTATTTGCAGCACCATTCAAGGCTCATCGTTTTTTTTCTGTGTCTCCTCAGGTTCTAATGGGAATCTTTCGTCTGGGTTTCGTATCTATGTACCTATCTGAGTCTGTACTAGATGGCTTTGCAACTGGTGCTTCCTTAACCATTTTAACAGCTCAAGTGAAGTATCTGATTGGAATAAAAATCCCACGTAGCCAAGGGCATGGGATGCTTGTTATTACCTGGATTAACATTTTCCGGAACATTTCTGAGGCTAACCTTTGTGATGTTATCACAAGTGCCATTTGTATCATGGTGCTGGTCACTGCTAAGGAACTGGGAGATCGGTATAAACATAAGCTGAAATTTCCTTTTCCCACAGAGCTGGTAGTTATTGTTGTGGCAACACTGGTGTCACACTACGGGAAGTTAAATGAAGTGTATGCGTCCAGTGTTTCTGGAGCTATTCCAACAGGATTTATTCCCCCCAAGGTACCACATTTCAACTTAATGCTCCGAGTCGCTGTAGATGCTTTGCCTCTTGCCATAGTCAGCTTTGTCTTCACTGTATCCCTTTCTGAAATGTGTGCAAAGAAATATGCTTACACCATTCGAGCCAATCAGGAAATGTTTGCTGTGGGCTTCTGCAACATCATTCCTTCTTTCTTCCACTCTTTTGCAACTAGCGCAGCTCTGGCAAAAACACTCGTCAAAACATCTACAGGCTGCCAGACTCAAGTCTCTGGAGTAATTAGTGCAATGGTGGTTTTGCTGGTGCTGCTCTTCTTGGCACCTCTCTTCTACTCCTTGCAGAAGTGTGTCCTGGCTTGTATCATCATTGTCAGCCTCCGAGGAGCCCTGAGGAAGTTCCGAGATGTGCCAGCACGGTACCATGTGAATAAGGTGGACACACTTGTTTGGGTCGTTACCATGTTTGCTTCTGCCTTGATCAGCACAGAAATAGGGCTGTTGGTTGGCATTGTTTTCTCCATGTTATGCATCATTGTTCGGACACAGCGGCCACGGACAGCCCTGCTTGGTCAGATCCCAGACACCACCTTTTATGAGGATGACTTAGAATATGAAAATCTCTCTTCCATTGCAAAGGTCAAAATATTCCGTTTTGAGGCCCCACTTTACTATGCAAATAGAAACTACTTCCTAAAGTCTCTGTATAGATTGACTAACTTAGACCCTAACCTAGAAGCTGCTAGAAGAAAGAAATACGAGAAGAAGGAAAAGCAGCATCGGAAAAAGGGAGATCACTCAACTGCTAATGGATTGGGCATTGGAGAAACCACTCTTCAACTAGTTCCTAAGCAAGTCAATTTCCAGGCCCTTGTTGTAGATTGCTCTTCCATCTCATTTTTGGACACCACTGGAGTTAATACTCTAAAGGAAATCCTGAAAGACTACAAGGACTTAAACATTTCTGTTCTCCTGGCTTGCTGCAATCCCTCAGTGACAGACTCTCTGAAAAGAGGAGGTTACTTTGGGAATGATTTTGGAAGTATGCAGGAAATGCTGTTCTACAGTATACATAACGCTGTGCAGTTTGCAAAAGACCAAAAGCTTCCAGCAGATTGCTCTGTTTAACCCTGTGTCTTCAAGCTCCTGTGCAGCCTGCTGTAGGTGACCCTGCTTCAGCAGGGGGGTTGGACTAGATGACCCACAGAGCTCCCTTCCAATCCCTACCAGTCTGATTCTGTGATTCTCTGATGATTCACTACAAAACTGACAGATGGGGAGGGGCAGCTGACAATAATTAAATTATCAGACACACAGTTGGCTGTGTACAGTAATGGGCCTCGAAGCCATTCTCCGCTGAAGAGCTCTGCTGTTTGTCAGACGCCACATTGAACAGCCACTGGGGATGCAATCCAGGATCAAGATGGAACGGATTGGATTATTACCTGCATCTTCACTTTAAAATGCAGGTCATGTGCAATGTATCTGGAATTGACTTCTCCCTTGTGCCATGATCATGTGTGACCCAACATATACGTCATGAGACTGTTGTGCTGGAAGGTCTGCCCAGTGTTAGCTGACTCTCCCAGAGGTTTAATGATTGATTTGTGTTAAGAGGGCTAAGCCATTTCCATGAAAATGCAATCAATCTAGTATCTTGGACACATGGTGGTTTAAATTCTGGCTTGCAAGGCCCTGCCCCTTCCCTCGTTCTATGTGTGCTCCTAAACAACTCTATTAGCATACAAATAAAATGTGTAAAATATTGTGGAATGTACCATCTCTCTCCACCTTGATTACACAGAATTAATGACAGAACCTGCCACAGGAGAAGAAACCATGATCCATCACAGGTTCCTCTCAAAACCATCATTTCCAAAAATTACTGATGGAGTCACCTGTGTTACTTGTTTCCATCTGGGGCAATTAATTACTGCAGGTTATGATACCCTTAACGATGCTGGAAGAAATATGATGCACAACATTGCAACCAGTGAAAGGATAAACGAGGTTCAGAAAAATGAATGGTTTTAACTGGCAGTCATAGTTACCCAAGTAGTTGTACCATCCTGTAAAAATAAGCTGCCTCTGGTGGGCAGATGCAACTCTAAATCCGGGAAACATAAGGATGATCAAACATAAAACCTCAGAACTGTGACGCAGCACAGCAAGTTCTTCCTACAGCTGCCTGCCTGGGTGCAAAGAGAAACTGGAGAAAAGAGGGTAGGGTGGGAAGGTAAATCTGTGATCTGCCTAGAAGGGGAGTGATGGGTCAGCCAGAACTGCCTGTCTGGTCTTCTCTGATGCAATGCTAAACAAGCTTTGCAGTAGGAGACTTGGGCCAAACAGAGGGAGCAATGCTTTCTAAATTGTGTATCCCCATACGCTGGAGAAAACCCACCACTGTTTGTACATACTACAGATTTTCTGGGGTTTTTTTCCTCCTATCATATTATCCTTTGATTTGAGGTCCACAAAACCATGTTTTCCAGGGCTGGAGTTTTCTATAATAATTTGCATTAACTGCTGTTCTTTCTGCTTTGTGTCAAATGATACCCCCAGAGTCAGTTACATTGTTACATATGCATGTTCTCTCCTTACAAATAAGCACAGATTTAGAGTTTCACTGTAACACAGTTAGTACTCCAGTGTTCTGGCCCATGGCATTGGCAGGATAACCTCTCTTCATACTCAAGCTTATAATTACAGACACCTAAGCTCTCCTCATTCATGGCTGGTCCACACACAGCACCAAGCACGGAAGAAAATTCTGTCACATCTGCGCCTCTTACAATTATCAGACTCTAGAAATAGGTTCCATGTATGCAGAAGCCATTCACTGCTGTGCCATTATATAATAAAAGCCAGGTCAACACATCATGTGACTTTGTTATTTCAACTTTTCAGGTCACTAACGAAAGAACACTCAAACTGAGGTTCTCCAGGTGTCCCAAAGCCTGCCTGGCTCTCAAGAACAAATATTTTGTTAAAACAAAAGCAGTGCATTCCCATGAGACAGAATAAAAAATGTCTTCACAGGGACTGAGAACAGCAAAATATTAGGTAAATGATTCAATGCTGACATTTTCATACACTCCTTATAAACAAGTGTTATCAGCTGCACACTGTTAGTACTGCCAGAGCTGCAAAACCTGACAGAAATGTCTGTAGAGAGATTGACCATTGGAAGCATTTTCTTGCCATAAAACAATTTCATTACATTATTCTTTAAATTGCTGACTTTGTACGACTAGCTTCTTTCTGTCATAAAAGCCAACGGGCAGAGCACAAGGACAAAGTATTGCTTTGTGTCTGCTTTTGTTTGTAACCTTTCTTTGATAAGGCAATCTCTCTTTTAAGGTCCTGCCAGGGCTTAGCATGAGCAAGTGGGTTTACAGGAATTACTGCCAGACAGTATCAATACAGATACTCTTCTGCTGTTGTGCCAAAGCAAGCTGTCATTGAAAGTCAACTATAATTGTTTCAGTATGAAAGAACACACATCCTAGCAATCTAAATTTCTTTTATCTTTATGGGTCAAGCTACCAGTCTAGAACTTAAAGGAAAAAATGCAAAAATACTCTTAGCTCTGGATGAATCTCATTTTAAAAGAGAAAAATGAAAGAGAGATTCTAATGGAAGTGTGTCTCTGGAGAAGAATGAAGAGAGGCTGCCCTTCTCTTACCAGCAGGCTGAGAAATTAAGTCAGAAGTCTCTTTTTCATCTTATTTACGGTAAGAATGGCACCAAAGGATACCTAAGCAAAGAAACTTGGCTATGCATAAAATGGGGGGGGGGTAAGCTTTAAGACTTTTACTAGGAAGAAACTATCGACCAGAAGAAACCACAAGAACAACTTTCTGTTTCAGTTTCACTGGCAGAGCTGGCTCACAATCAAGTTGTGTTGGACAACGTCAACTACAGCAGGGAAACAGCTTTCAGTGCTATGATGTAGGGATGCTGGAAGACTGTAAATTATCTCTAAGGAGTATGTAAAAGGTAACTAAAAAAGCCTTTTTTCTGGCATGTTTATGTTTGCTATACTGTGTTATACCAAGATTAAGCATATGAAGATTGAAAACGTTAAAAACTGCTGATTCTGTTCTCTCCTATTCTACCAGGAATTAGGTACCGTGACTTGGAGAGGAACTGGGGATGGGCTTGTAATTCCAACTAGGTTAATACTAATGTTGAAATAAAATCATTATCTGTCTTTTAGGAAATGTTATATCCATCATGTAGATGGACTATATTTTTGTTCACTGTGGTGCCTTGTACAAATCATGTATCCAACAAACTTTAGTACTGCTACATAAGAACAGGAAAGGATTCTTAACTTGTACTGTGTGAGTCCCATGGAGCTGGGCAAAGAGGTGGGAATCTCCACCACAAACTCTCCTGTTGACTAATGCAGCATGGCCAGAATGTGTGGTCCAAGTGTCAAAGTGGTTGTATTTTGGCACTGGTAACTAACAACCAGGGAACTGTCCAGTCTATGAGACACCTCGGGTTCCCCCAGAACTATGACTATTCCTGTGTCACATGACCTAGAGAAAAACATGTGCTTTTGGTTGGAAAATAAAACTAGCAGTTCTTCAAAAGCAGTCTGCCTTGTGGTATCCTTTCACGGGTGGTGAAATAACAGGATAACTTGGAATAAAGAAAAAGTTAAGAGGTGGGTTTGCTGTCCTACAAAAGGGTTAAAACACAGGGACTGGCACTGGCACTGGGGGATTAGAAGACATAATGAGAAAGATCATTAGAGAGGTGAGAAGGGGAAGGTGGCAGTCTCTTATGTGAGCATATCTGCTTCTTGGGAGGAACATTTATGGCACCTTTTTACAGATGGTACAACTGCGAGTAAACGCAATGCCTGAATCTGTTTGCCTTCCACAGTGGTGGTATCTCCTAGTCAGTCCTCTGTTTCCTGTAAGTGCTCTTCTTCAGTCAAGAACCTACTACCACCTTCCAAGAAGTCTTCTCTACTCACCAACCCCATGACATAACACAGTTTTGCTGTTAAAGGGTTCTCACTTAAAACCTCTCTATGTCCTTCTGGACATCATTGGCTCAGGAAGACAACTGCACGTGCACAGAATTCAGCATCAGCACTGAACTCCTCCTGCTCAGACTTGCATTCTTTCCCCTGTTGCTTCTTTCAATTCCAATGTTTGCAAGCTCCACACTCTCTTCCTTCCCAAACCGTTGCTGCCACTCAGACCACCGATTGTCTTTCCACAACTTAAATGTCTTCTTGTCTTCAACAAACGTGCATTTTTGCAACATAAGCAGTTTTAGCTTGGTTCTAAACAGTAGTGAAGTTTCTAATTTCTACATCTCAAAGCTAGACTAAATACAGAGACTAGTGGGTTAGAATCCTACCCTTGAGGTTTCTTGTTTGACTGCTAAGTTTCCATGCTCCTAGAATTTTGATTGTTTCAAGGACTATGGCCCACCTTGAAGGACTCAGTGCCTCACTCCCTACAAAGGCTGAGCAGAATCCATGACAGACACCTCCCTTTCCCTCAATCATTTGTAAAGCCCAAGCCAAAATGTGGCACAGCTAAGACAGGCTGCCAGGAGGGATTCTGGCCTCTGAGTGTAGCTGTGGCTACTTTCTTTTCAAAGGTAGTCACTGATTATTCTGTAAGTCAGTTGGTTACAGAAACCTGAAAGACTCCAGCCATTTCCCAGGAGAAACCTCTGAGATCTAAGTCAGGGACTTCAGTGGTGGTGAGCAGTGAGAGTTTTCCCTGCCCTTGTTGAAGCTGGGTCACTGCAAGAGTGAGTACAAAACCCACAGCCCAGTAAGAGAGGCAGACACAGCATAGGAAAGGGTGTTCACTGGGAAGCTTCCACAGGGAAAAACGGGAGGGAGGAGCTGTGTTACCTGCTATATTCACAGATGGACTAACACACAGAGGTAGCTCTGGGGTACTAATTCGTGTGCGGGACCTTCGAACACCTTCCCAAACCAAACTACATACACAAACACACCCCAATACCTAGGAAGAAAACTTCTCCTGTTCCTAACGTACACTCTGAAACCCACTACCCCTCTGCTCACAACCCATTCCAGAGTCTAAGCTCTCCTCCCCCTTCTTGCTTCTCCAAACTTACATCTGGTAAATTCCCATCCTCCTGTGTCTGGGACAGCAGATGCAGCAATGATGTGGATTGTAAATGTGCTCAGCTCAGCAACAGCCTGAGCCAGGCAGAACTTCCAGAGCTATTACAACTTTTGATGGGGTTTTTATGGTTTGTCTGTCCTCACAGACCAGTCACTCCTGTTCTAGGCATCTGTATTTCATTCTTTCCACTGGGCATATTGGTATGAGTGTGTTTAAACTGAGTTACATGGGACTTGAAAGGCATGGAATTCCGACGTTGTCCTCCTGAAGTCTGACATGTATTTCCCTACAACTAGAAATGTACAGGTGGGTTCAGGATGAAAAAAAAGAAACTCCCAAGTTAAGTGGAAGGAAGATAGAAGTAGTAATAAAATAGTGGTAGCTTTCATTTGGACCTCTCAGTAAGTCAGGCTTGTTTTAATCTTCGTGGGACTCTTTTTGTTGTATCATGTCTCCTAAATTAAAAGACAGAAAAGTAAGCCATCCTTCTAGTGTCGCAGCACTGTTCTTAGAATGGCTAGTGGTCAGCAAAACACGTAACAGGATGGGTTAGAAGTCTTGTTTGGGACAGTATTGCCACCTGAAATGCTTTGGTAAGGAACAGACTGAATTTATGTCCATCACCATATTCCACACCATCCCTACCTTTTACCAAGGACTGATCTAACTTGAAAACTGAGCATAACACCGTGACCTGAATATTAAAACCAGACCTATAGCCAGGGGGAGCTCTAGGTACACATGTGGATAGCCAGGATGTGGACCGGAACTGAACTCTCAAAGTCTGGCTTCCTCCCAGTAGTTCTTCTCAGTACTGAGTAGTTGCTGGTGTTACTGCAGTAAGATCAAACTCTGCTGGACTTGAAGGAATGGCAGTGATAACACCCAGTACGAGTCTTGAAAACAGTCATAACGACCATTGACTGGAATCCAGCTGACAGCTCTTTCCATAACACTGGGGCATAGACGCCCTGACCGCAAAGCAGAACTCTTCCTTGCTTAAGGAACCATTGGAGACTCCTCTAGAGCTCTCTCTTCAAGGTTGTGCCAAGCAGTATTTTAGAAAGGATGCACCTAGCTAAAAAAAGCTGCACTAGAACCTGGTAGACACAGTGGTCCATGAAACCCATTTCTGCTAGCCTGAGGCCTCCCTGGAGGTTATGGTACAACTGGGAATCAAAATGCTGAGGCCTCGACATGGCAGCAGGGGAGACAGGGAACAACTGTAACATATGACCTGACATGGTCTGGGGAAAACCTGACCAGTGTGCCCACAAGAATCTTCAGATGAAAGGAAACCTTAAACTGCTCCTTAACTTGCTGCCAGGATGTAATGCATGCAGGTTAGCCCCATCTTTTTCAATACAAGCTCTCTCTTTCTTAATCTCATACACCCCCAAATTGATTACCCTCCATTGGCCCTTACCTGACTTCCCAGGAAGCAAAGACATGCCCAGCTTGCAATTACACTAAGGTAAATAAAAAAGTGAGCTCCTGTTGAACACTTTGATGTGTTGCATTTTTCCGGATTTTGACTTGAGGTGTTTGCTTACCTGAGAGCAACTAATTCCAGTAACCAGTGAATCCGAACTTGTTCAATGCCACCATGGGGAACAGAAGAAATGTAGGCAAGGTTCATCTCTTGGTCTTTGCTCAGGTCAAATAGGTCAGCACGACTGTGCGGTGAAGGAGGGCTTCAGGAAAGGAGGGACAAAAAAGAAACAACACATTGTAACATTAACTAGCAGTTCCACTGGGTATCCAAAGATTCCTATGCCAAGTCCCTAAGCCACCCGCAAGATCGTCCCTGGCATGAAGAGCAGTGCTCTAACATGTGATGAAAGCAAAATGGAGTGGAAGGTTATTTGGGTCTACCTGGCTACACATGTAGTTTGGCAAAGCGGAACACCACTTGGGTGCATCTCACTGCCATGCTCAAAGTAAAGTATTACAAGCAGTCATTGCTGCACAGACAGCAATCTTAGGCAGCAGTTGCCTTGAAGAAGCCATACAACGGTGGTCATCTTGCCTCTGAGTAACTCATGACAAGGCAGCTCAGTGTCTTTTAGGCTTTGGAGTGGAAGTCAGACTTGCTGAGGTCTGTAGTAAGACAAATACGGGCTTGATCTTCCTGTTGAATTCCATGCACTGACATCAACTCTTGCTCTGCTGTGGAAGCTACACTTGTTAGGAGCAGAGTTGGACCCTCAGAGCCTTCACATTTTTCGGCCATGTTCAACTCACCCCTATGCACAAGGAAGCACAGGAGTGAGTTGAGTGGCTTGAGGTTTCTATGCTTGATGCTGCAAGCAGTTCAACCTGCGCACAGCTATACAGCAACGATCGTGTCAACATGACTTTGGTGTCTACTTATTCCACTGAAATTAACAAAACACAGGGGCAAATCTCTGCTGCCTCTATCTCCACAAGGCAAATAGCTGCAAGATGGGAGAGAGATCTCACCACCACCCTCCACAAGTCAGAAACTTAGAATGCTGCCCAGTTCACTGGGTTTGGACATCCTCAGAGACTCTCATTAAGCCCCCCGGTAACGACCTAATTCTGAGTGCTAAAGCATTTGTATTACAATAAAGATAAAACAATGTTGTCCCCAAGGTTTGGTAAAATACTTGCACGTCTTCACGTTGCAAAGAGAAATGACTTGTGCTCTAACTACACAGTGTATATTAACCACATAAGTGAAAAACTAATATAGTTTATGCTTTGCCTACTGTGGTCTGTCTCCTCTGATGGGTGGATCAGCTCTGCGCTGATTGTAGCTATGTTGGGAAGAGTCATACTGTCATCCTCTCCTCCTCTGTCCCCCTCCACATATTCATCCCACCTCCAAGGACCCCAGTGAATGAACATGCTACTGTACAACCAACCAGACACAAAGGGGGAAAAGCCAGACCTCACCTGGACAAGAACTTCATGCAACTTTTGTCCTACCTAGGACACTATCTGTTATCCAGCCTCCTGCATCCTTATCCAAAAGTGCAAGTCTTGGCACAGATTACATCCTTGTAGCGCCCCATGCAAATCAGCCAGCACATGTGACCGCCCTGCGCAACTTCACCAGCACAAAAGGCACTTAAAAATCACCTCCCTGAGACTGCTTCCAGTCACACAAGTAAGACTGAGCAGTTACCAATTCCGTTCTTACTAAAAATGTATCAGCCATGTGGGTCTCTTTAATTGTAATTAAAGAATTTAGTAACTCTTACTAAGTGGATACGGACAACGTTAACTGCTGGTTTTTGAAGGAGTGCTTTACTGCTGCTCTGAGATTCAAACCCGCTTCAGTTCAGGCAGCGGCAAAGATGGAAGTCGAGGCATAAAGCATTCACGTATTTCTGCCTAGTCCGCACTGAATCAACACTCTGAAATTCACACTCTCCTAGAGGGAAATCGAGGAGAAAACACGACGAGATACAAGAGCAAGCTGGCAGAACAGTGGGTTTCGTTATCCCACAAAACTTGAAGGCTGTTCGACCCCCGCTAGCTCAGCAAGACCGGGCTTTCTCTGAGAAGCAAAGCACTACCGGGATATGCAGCGGTGCAGCTGGGCTTTACGCAGGCTCCCACCCATCCTCCCGACTTAGATCGACCGGACTCACCGGCCACGCCAGGCAGACAGCGCACACTTAAAGTCTTGCACAAAGAACAAACTCCCAGATCTAACAGGCAAGGAAGCTTTGCCTGGGCCTATTTAGGGGCCGTGACAGTGGAAACACTGACAAGGAAAGGGAGTGAGCATCAACACCCGGGCTGCGCCGGGGGAGAGGGAGGGCTTCACGAGTTCGGGGGCCCTGGAGGCAAGGGAGCAAGTCAGAGAGGGGACGTCGACCGGCCCCATCTTGTGATCCGCTTTGCTTACATCAACTGGCCGCGTCCCACGGGCAGTTCCACGCAGGGAACAGGCGGCAGGCTGAGCCGCAGAGGTCAGCAGCAAGGTGCCGGGCCCTCCGACCCCGCAGCAGCGCGCCCGCAGACGCCGGGGTTCCCCCAGACCGGCCGCGTCCCGGCAGCCTGCGGATCCTTGGCCCGGGGG
>Ga0065711_1034438_pt1 | contig 23764 bp, 14 predicted proteins | sample Hoacrofraction12_FD_59098 | JGI IMG/M metagenome (GOLD analysis project Ga0065711, IMG submission 59098) | Hoatzin crop microbial communities from Cojedes, Venezuela - Epithelial fraction 12 v2 (version 2) | ecosystem: Host-associated > Birds > Digestive system > Esophagus > Crop | place...
GCCTTTCGTCTATCAGTACCCCCAAGTCCCTCTCAGCAGAGCTGCTCTCGATCCTTTCATCCCCCAGCCTGTATTGATACTGGGGATTACCCCGACCCAGGTGTAAGACCTTGCACTTGGCCTTGTTGAACCTCATGAGGTTCACACAGGCCCACCTCTCCAGCTTGTCCAGGTCCCTCTGGATGGCGTCCCGTCCTTGGTGTCTCAACCGTATCACTCAGCTTGGTGTCATCTGCAAACTTGCTGAGTGTACACTTGATGTCGCTGTCCATGTCATTGATAAATACATTGAACAGCACTGGTCCCAGTACGGACCCCTGAGGGACTCCACTTTTCACTGGTCTCCATCCAGACATTGAGCGTTGAAGATCGGAACCAGACTGACAACAGACAATAATAAGGTGCAACCCTGCAGCTTTACTACTATTTGTGATTTTTTCATTAGGAAACTCAAACACTGGCTCTGTGTGATTTTGAGAAGTCTATATCAAATACCATTGCAGGGCGGTGTGGGGCATTTTCCTGGACTGTCTTGCCTGCCTGAGGGCTTGAGATACTTGCATTGAAAATGAAACTTCCCCTTCCCCCTCACCCCTTGCCAAACCTAGAGTTAATTTGTTCCCACACCTCAGTTTGTAAGAACAGATGCCTCCATCTCTGAGCTTGCAATTGCTGGCTGGGAAGTGATTCAGCTTCTAAACAGTTATAAGTGAGCAGGGGAATAATCACTGGGTATTGCTGACATCTGAAGAAATAATCTTGTGCTCATGACTTTGTTAGTAAATGAAAAGGGACAAAAATAGAGGCCCACGCTGCCTCAGATCGGGGCTGCATCTAAAGTCGTCTGCAGCAAGGGGACGGCGAGCACCATGGTCTGCCGGATCCTCACTGCAGACAACTTCAGATGTGGCCCCACTCTGAGCATGAGTCCTTCTGCATGCAGCACTGGACCTAAGCAACTGGACAATGTCCCCACATGGACAATGCTGCTGACTTTCAGTGCAGGAAGAGCACTGAAAGTACAGGGTTGGTTTGGTAGCTATGGGCATTGCTTCCATGTCTTCCCACCATGGTCTCCTACCTCACCCCACAGTTCCCCAGTTGGGAGGTTCGATTTCTAAAGTAGCAGTACCAGCTCCACAGATGGTTGCTACCACGGCAAATGGATGGAGCCACCAGGGATGTGGGGACGTGGTACCCCCATATTTGGGGGAGGTATTGCAAAGCACTGAGTGCTGCCTTCAGTGCAGACAAGCTGTGCTACAGAAGATGCCATGAAGAAACAGGAACAAGAGACACAAAATCCCAAACTCATGGCTTGTAATGAGCCAACAGAGGGTTGCAAACATTTCTGACTCACTTTATGTTTTTATAAAAATCTCCAGACAATCAGTCAACTTTTATAGTCTTGAATGGGTTTTGTTCATGCAGTAAATACATTGGATTCAGTATTGAGTAGTTCCTAGCTTGAGTAGTTTCTTAGTCAAAGTAGCTGAAACACCTGTTCACATTTTATTAATCTTTGTAGATGCAGTCTCTTCTTTTTGAATAAATTGTGTTCAGGTTTATAAACAGAAATTCTGGGATTAAAATCATACACAGGTATTAGAGGAGAAGAATGTCTATTTGCTGATTCTTTCTGTGCTGTGTGATCTGAAGTGCAAAAGGATGAATTCAGCAAAGAGCCAAAAATAAGACAAAAACTTGTGCCAGAACAATAGTACCTCTGCAGCATGCTGACTGCTGCCTTGTCTTTTGTATTTTCTCCACTGCAATATTCTGTTAAAAAAAGTCAACTACTGTCACTAGTATGGGGCATAACTCAGAATCTGTGGTCCTGTCAGGCTGATAAATCTAAACTGCAGTCAGTCATCAAAACAAAAATCATAGACAAAGACTGTAGTTCCAGCTCCAAATTTCTTTGTCTCCATGAGGGGCAAAACTATGATTCAGCATCAAAGCATGAATGTGTAGTGGGACTGGAACCCCACGTGTGAACCTCTTCAGACCCCCAGGCCTCAGCTTTTCTATGTACTGCACATGAGTTGACCACAACTGTGGCAGGAAATTCCAGGATTCACTCCTGGGTACAGGTGAGACTTTCCAGGTAAGGATGTGTTGTATGCTTAAAAGTCTTTGTCTACATTGAAGATAAAAAGCCATCATACAGATATTTTATTAGGCAATAGGTATTCATACTGACCTGTTCACTGAGCACTTTTTCGCCTCTATATGGAGAAATGGATTGGAGCAGAAATCAGAGAAGAAGTTATTCTGCTACACGAGTTCCACAGAAAAACTCCTGCTGTGTACAGACAGTACTGAATGTTGCCACTCATACTGCAGATAGCTATCTGCACAAGGGCCTGTTTTGTATTATGGTAGTAGAACTCATTGTACCACAACTACACTGATTTCACTCCTCGTGCAAAGCAGCCGGTAGCAGTCCTGTCATCAGATTAGCCAGAGATCCACAGGGAGTTTTATTTCTGGTTAAAAATGGATTATTAGTTTTCAAGTGATAATGATCATGATAAAATCCCAGCTATAATTCATTCAAGAAAAAGGAACTCTTTCAATGAATAAAAACTATTACAAGTACCTAAAACCATTGTGACTGCTCACCAGGATTTTGTTAATGTAAATCGATACCCAGCGACGTCTCGCAAGCCAACTTTAAACAGGGTGGATTGACAGAAGTGAATGTTGGTGAGGGAGGAGACATGAACACGTCTTACCACTACAAGCAGGTAGGTGGACCGCTATAAATGTTGCCATGGAACGGAGGTTTTGAAGAGTAAAGTATTCAAATCCTTTGGTTCAGGAGTTGCTGAGGATTGCTCTGTCATGTTTAAGATAGCATTGAAGCTGCTTAGTATTAAAGTGCGTCTAGCAGGAAGGAGATTTCTTTGAGGAATTAAAAGAGAGAAGTTCAATTAACAAGTGTTTAACTGTCTGTCATCCTACTAAAATATACAAAAAATTATAATTATGAATGAGAGGCATCATATGTTCCATCACAGAAATGAAGATGTTGAGATAGTCTCCTGATAGAAACTGAAATAAAGCTGTGAAGGCAATTAAAAACAAACTGTGGAACATGAGCACCTGTTGGTATGGGTATCCCCTGGAAAGAATTGTTTGGGTGATGATGGTGGGAAACGAAAAACAAAGGTACAATTAAAGACCACGCCTTGACAAGATTGTCTGGTCAGCTGGACACCCACAGACTAATCTGGATAAGATGAATTTATTTTATCTGGAGAAGATATTGGTGCACTTCGAAGCTGTCAGTTTGCACAGCTACCTGGCAGAGAGCTACAGCACAGTCATGACAAAAGGGGTAGGATTAATTTTCAGATTAAAATACCTCAAAGTAGATGTCTACATGTAAACTGGGTCTCTAAATTCCAAATATGGTCAGTTGAAGTTGGTAAATTCAAGCAATGGAGCCTGAAGAAATATTCAGCTGACCAAATGCAGTTGTCTATTTTAAGATGAGCTGAAATATCTTTCTAGACTGTTTGGGGAGCTATACCAAAATGTCTTAACCTGGAGCTAAATCAAATGCAAAATTGTTAAAATAAAATAGAGAAGTGGTAAGAGAGAGGAGAATGAGACAAGAAAGGAAGGAAGGTAAAAAGAGAGAGGAAAAGAGGGGCTCCTAATTTTTGTGATGACTCAGATGATCCATTAGAGAGACTCCAAAACAATCACCTGTACTCTGTGAATCTGGAGGCGTGGTTGTGGAGCACTGCATCCCTGTGGAACTGACACAATGGTTTCCCCTGCCAGGGGTATGCCCCATCCCTTCTCTTTAAGGTAGGGCAGGAGACAGGTGTCTCTGTGCCACTCACAGAGTCCTTGGAAGCCTTTGTGGGTACCTGGCCAGTCTCTGGGGCACACACTGAACCTTACATATACAAACATAACAAGCCACCCTACACCTGGCCCACACACACTCCTACACGGTCCCAAGGTCACCGTTGAATAATACAGAGCAGAATGATGTATATATGTCTCGTGAATAAGGCTGGGGTGAATTTTGTCAAAGTCCAGATGTGTAGCATCTCTTGCATTCCTGGGACGAACGCCAGAACCATTCTCCTGGGCATCTCATGGACCAGGTGAGGTGTCCTGCCACAGTTCCAAGAGTGACCAGTAGCTATCATGTGGTTGTGTGTGCAGAACTGGATAATACACACTATGTCCTGCTGAACAGACCTCATTACCTGGTAAGTCTGGATAAAAACTCCAGAATTAGCGTTATTTTTTTTCCCAACCCTCTTAAGTGATTTCACAGGCTGGCAGTACAGCCTGGATCTTTGAAGTGCCAGCACAGAAGACATCCTGAGCAGCCTGCTTGTCACAAGCGACATCATCATTAAATTATCAGGTTGCACTAGGCTGGGAATGACTGTGGATATGATGGAGAACAGTATTAGAAATCAAAATCAATTTGAAACAATATGATGAGTTGAAGACCCTCTTCACAATGACATGAGATATGGAAGAGTAAGCTGGGCTGAGGCAGAAATACAGGAATGTGTACGAATTGTGTGAATAGCAGCTTTCCAGGGATGAATTCTGCTAGTGATCTCAGAGGGTAACAAGCTGACCAGGAGTCAGAAACATCACACTGAAAAGAAAATAGTATATTTAATGCTGGATTATACTTAACAGGAACACAGCCTGGAAGACACATGCAGTAGCCCTTGACTGGATTGGCAGTGCATGTTCAAGTAGGACTGGCTCAGCTGGGCCTCTTTAAGCATCAAAAGCGTCCCTCCTCTCCTGTTTGAAAGAACAAGCCAGATGGAGAAAAACTGATAAATGGATATGAATTCTGTGCACAGCAAATAGTACTGAAAAGGGAGAAAGTGAAGCCAGAGATAGACTTATTTCCTCATTTACCATCAAACTGATTATGACAGTTCAATCTACCTCCCAAGTTCCCTTTTCCAGTCTGGAAGGAAGAGCAGACAGCCTCCTTTCACAGTACCAGATGGAAGCAGCAGTATACACATACGAATGTTGGCCTGGTGTCAGTTTTGCCCTGCACCCGCTGAAAGGAATTGCAGAACACTGACTGGCTCTAGTGGAGCAGACCCAGCAGAGGTTACTGCATAAACCTTTTCTAGTGTATTTGCAAGCTCGTGTGCATAGCTACACAGTCAAAAACGTTTCTTCAATGGGATTATTAATTTCAGTCTTCTCGTATTTAATTATTTCATATAAACTCTCTAACAGCACCTCAGTCAGGGCTCCAAAAACCTCTGCCAAATCCTTCAGTGAAATCCCTTCTTGGCAGCCACAGCTCTCTGAAATTTCCTTGCTATTTACCTTCCCACACTCCCCCCTAGACACCACCATGGTCCTCATAATCTCAGAATTTGGCTGTATCACACAAAGCCCAACACTGTACAAGCCCCAAACTTATCCTTAATCTTTAAGGTAGACTCTGTATGCAGTTTCTACTCTTTCTTTACTGCACATTTTGTCCCAGCCTTTTAATTTACATATGCTTGGCCGATCCAAACTTTGTCATATTAACACAGAATAAAAATTAGACAAGTAAATCTGCCTTGCTTGCCTTTTCTGTCAGTTTGGGTCTAGCAAACTTGGTATGATGATATGATAATGTTTTAGAATTAGTGATAATATTATATAGTGATGCCAGCTCCACAGCAAAGGTCTCTGTAGAGTGTAAGCTGTAGACATTACTCAGCCATCTGGGGTGGCAGGAAAGGAACATCTGAAGAAGCAGCAAATTGCGTCTTCTGTTTGCAACCAGCCCACATCAGCCTAGCAATAGCGGGCTGAAAGGCAAATTCTTCCTGACTGCTAAGAAATATGTGATAAAACATCGTTTGCATGAGGATTTGGGTTGACTCAACAGGGCTTGCAGCTAATACTTCTTCCCCACACCAGGATCTTTTTTCTTTTTCCTTCTGTTTTTCCTAGGGGTTCATTTTAAATTTTTTTGCATGAAACTAATTGTGGCAAAGTGAATGGTAGACAAAAAGCTTTCCCTTGGCAAGAACAAGGATGATACAAGTTGAAAGTAATCTTCCTTATTTAGAAAAGAATGCTCCATCAAGCACATTTTGATTGAAAAATAACTCATCATTACCTTAAAAATCATAATAAAAACAGCTAATATGCCTGAACGTGAAGAAGGCTGTGATCAGGACTTTGGAGACTGGCACCTAAAATGGTTCTCATCAGCATCAGTCTCCATTGCGTTGGACCGCTTGGGACCGATAACTGGGTTTTAGCCTGCTGAGACTGGCAGGCTCAGTGTACATAATAACTAGTTGGTTTTTTTTTTTTTTAATTTTCCAAAAAGCGACAGCTTCTCTTAGAAACAGCAGAGCTCAGACACTGCTGCTTTGAGTTTGTCTGCAAACCTCAAGGGTACTGCTTCCATCTGGAAAGCTAGGCACTCAGTTCATCAGGCCCAGAAATCACCTAAAGAGGTGGCAAAAGGGGGAGAGCTGTGCAAAGCTTTCTGACACTTCGTGTAATAATGTAAAGTAATTCAAATATCCTACAGACATCTGAGCAATATTTAATAAAAGACTGCCATCTCTCAGGTCCATAGGAAAACAGCTGAGGATTTCTTGACTTCAGAAGTGGTACTGAAAATTATTTTTACCCCAGAACCCTATAAGATGACTTAAAAAACCCCTAGCAGCAGCTGTTTTCTGTGAAAAGATATTGGATTTTGGAAAAATTTATTGCTTAATTATCTATTATGGAACCCTCCCAATAAGGTTATAGCGGGAGTCAGCAGATGGCACTGTTACTCATAGTGATAAAACTTCTTTTTACAGCTGTGCAAAGCTACATCTTTGCATAAATTCTGCATTGCTGCTCATTTCCTAGCGAAATGTCCTTGGCCAAAAACTAGGTGTTGGCTCCCCGCCTCACCTATCAAACTAAAAAAAAATATTTGAGACAGATCTGGCTGTAGAGAACTATTCAAATTCCTGAGAAAGAGGGTTGTCTGCATGTCCTCTGAGGACCTCTGTTGCAAAAAAAGGAGTAAGTAATTGCATGCTTTAAAGCAAATAGCCATATTTTATGTCAGCGACTTCTCCGCTGGGAAGTGGATGCTTGCAAGGATACGGGTGTATGGACCATGTAGAGTCCATCTGTGAGCACTGGTGGAGACACTAGACAGGCACTGCAAAACCAAACATGTGCAAAGCAACCTGAGCACGCCATCCACGGGGGTGCTTCAGTTCTACCAGAAAAAAAAAAAAAAATTTAAAAATACGTGGTCATCAGGGCACAAAAACAGGGTGAAGAGGGTAGTTGAGGTAAAGCTGAGGAACTTCAGAGGACAGGGAGATGGCCTTGGAAACAAAAGGATATTCATCAGCAGGAAAATGGTGGAAGCGCTTGAAAAGCTGAGGTAGAGGGAAACGTGGAGCATTCAGGGGCAGCAAGACTGGAGAAAAATGATAAAGGATGCTACCTGGGAAGAAGCAGCACCTCTCAGAAGACTGCTGGTCCAGGCTGAAGTATTTACCTCACTGGTGCCACGTACTGAAAGAAACAGCGCATAACACCCAGCAATTTTCTCAATAATTGCATCTGTCTTCGTTAAGGTTGTTTTTTCTCCTAAGGGTCTTGCAAAACCTCTGCAAACAAATTCCACTTGTCAATGTCTTGCTGGTGTTTCTGGCTTCTGTTATTAAAATTGTGACATCAGTCACTTCAATCTGTCTGTTAATGATGAGTAGGCACACAGATGCAGACACACAGACACTTTTTGTCTCAGAAAGACTGTTCCTAAGGTGAAAAGGATTTTGCTATTTGACTGAGGCTGCATGCTGCATAAATCATCAGTGGGGTCTATGCCTGGTGAGGACAAAAGACGGTTTCTAGGAATTTTCACTAGGATGCTCCCATCCAGCTTAAATTCTCTTTGGTACATGCAAATCCATACAGATCCAGGTCCCACCAGAGACGATGTGAAATTCAGCCAGGGTTGAGGTCTGATGGGTATCCTCAGCTCCTCACACCTGTGAGCCACGGCTGAGCCAGGTGGAGCAGAGCTGGGGATGGGGGAAGAGCTAATAGGGCTCCTGCTTCCTCTCCTTTCTCATTTAAAAATATCTGTTTTTCTGTGTGTCTGCTTCTGTCAGTCAATGTCAGCATCCTATCCAGGGGATACAATGTAGAGTCTCTATACCCTGTGGAAATTTGGAGAGTGCATTCTTTCATCAGAGTCTTCACAAAGTGCTCACAAATGGGTAAGTTTGTAGGCAATTAAGAAACACAGAGCTCTAAAAATAACAGTCTATTTATAGTCTGTTTATAATCTATTTTGTTGCTACCATACTGGTCATAGTTTTCTCTAGTTTCCAAGGTATGTTGTAAGCTTTTTGTGTTTAGGAAAAAAATAAAAGAGGAAAGTAAATAAGGACTGCTATAATGGTTGAGTTGATTAACATTATGCTTTAGGTTGTTGGTTTTCTTAGATTCTGCAGCCAAATTGTTCATCAGCTATGAAATTTATTAAATCAAAAGGACTAAAAAAGACCTTTAAAACTGCAGGAGGAACACAGGCTATATTCTCGGTCTGCTTGCAAAAAAATCTGTTGCTTGCTTGTCAGCTGCCCTAGGTTTGCCTGCACTGATCAAAATTTGCTCTATCATTGATTAGGGCAGGGGTGGACAATAAGGGAAACTGGTTGCATGGACTTAGCTGCAATACACAAAGGGGCGAAACATAGAATTGTATAACAGACTTATATTTTTATTTATGGGTTTCTCCACCCAAGCTAATATTTTCTTACATTAGCTTCTCTGTAAAGCTTTATTTAACTACTAGCTGAATTAATGACAGAAAACTATGTCCAAGGCATTAAGGAATGGGAACTGGGTGCTAGAGAGATCCTGATTTACAGACTGCTAAATTATATGAGGAATGCTGCTGTACAATGTGCTGAGCATATGTTCAATAAGAGCTGCAAGGTTGAAGACCTGCTAGAATCATTTGGAAACAAGTCACTTGCATGGCTTCCTTCATATGCCTTTAGGCAATTACATATTTAAACTCTCAGCATCTCTATATTCTCTTTCAATGAACAAAGAGCTACAAAAAAAATCCTTTTAAAATCCTTTTCAGTCAATGTCCAGTTCTGGGTTTGTATTACTACCTAATTTTCGTAGGTTCAATAATTTTTGTTGAAAGAAATGCAGTCTTCCTGTGCATAAAGGAAGAGGCAACAATCTGGAGAGGTGGAGGGGAAACACACATTTTTACAGTAAAGTACTTTTATAGATAATGATTATTCTGTATTCATTTGGTATTCATTTAGGTGAGAATTGCAAGGTAATGCTTAAACCTTTCATTCTATGTTTTGGAACAGATTAAAAAAAAGGCATTACCTTACTATCTAGCAGCCATTTGATATCACCTGGAGTGTTATGAATTTGGAGACAGCAGAGTGCATACCACTCTTCTCATTATGCTTCGTTTTTGAACTTGATTGTTTCGACCTTATAAGGTTTTCCTTGGTAGCACCCAGCCCAACTCGTTATTTGGCCTTTGGTCATAGGTGCCAGCTTATGAAGCAATAACTGAGGGGGAATATCTGCATGCAGGACAAGAGGAATGGCTGCACTACTTCAAAGAAAAAGTACTAATTTCTGGATTGTTATTTACTGGGCATTCTTAAGAGTTGGGACAAGTTATCAGCAAGGATTTTTCTGGATATGTATTGGATATCTCAGTGTTAACGGGAATGGTTCCTGGCCAAAGCCAACTTGCAATTTAAAAGGGAGTCCTTACATCATCCTGTCTTCTCCTTGCTCTCCACATTTATAGACAGCATGACATGATACGTGTCAAAATTATGCAAGAGCTCAAGACAAAGTTTTTTGATGTCAGAGGTTACAAATGAGAATCCAGTTTTTCAGCTGCAAGGGCTGTCTCTGCACTGAGCAACACCTGCCTGAGCAGTCTCAGTTAGGAAGCTGAACAGGGCCAGTGCTGTTGAACTGGATTTTGCTGTTCTCCACCAATGGCTCTGGATAGCACATCATAGCTGGCTGGAGTAGACGTGCCACATACTGCCAGGAGGACTGTTGTTTCCTAGTCAGGGAGTCCTTTCTGGCAAGGCCCTGGGACACCACAAAATGCAAGGATGCGGCTCCTTGTGTGAAGTGTGGAGCCCCAGGTCCAGGGTGTGTAAAAGCCAGGGGCACAGTGAGCCTCGTGGGTCTCTCAGAGACTATTTTCATCAAAGCTGTGCTGGCAGAGACATCTGTTTTAAGCACTGGTAATCCTTTTACTGGCCTGGCATGGGATTTTTCTCCTCCTGTCAACATGTCTGATTGGGATTTCAAAGATGTCACTATCTGGAACTGAGCAAAGTGGAGGGCTGTCTCATCCAAGGAGATGGCTCAGGAAGAGCCTTTCTGAATAATATCCCAGATCTCTTACAGAGGTATTCTGTAAATTTAGGATAAAGGCACAAGGCTTCACTCTTGTTTCTGTTTTATGATTCAGCCCCTTCCCTTCCCAGGGAAGGTTTGTTCACAGCCATTCTGTTTGGCACAGCCTTCTGTCACCAGATTTTTTGCAAACCTCAGCCTAAGGGCTTGTGATCCTGAATCACTTCTTTTCTACTGAAATACCCAAGGATTGTTTTTAGCCAAGAGCCTTGGCTCATGGGGCTTTTTACAGGAGAGGCAAGCAGTCGAGCTGTGCCAGGCCATGTTTTGCTGCAGTGCTTCGTTGGTCTGTCCGTGTAATTTCAAAACTGCTGATTCATTTCCCGACTTTGAAACTAGTGACCCCAAACATGGCCCTTTTCTAACTTGAGGAACATTTTTTTCATGGTGTGTAGACAAATGACATGTTAATATAGATAGTCAGGCTTAAGCTAGAGTTAATCTGATCTGCTGTATGGAAGGCAAAACAAGCAAATTCCTTCAAGGTTGTTCCTCAGATTCAGACGTTAGCTCCAGTCTTTCTGAAGCTGCCAAAATGTGAGCAGTGGTCAGAAAACGTTGTGCTTCAGCACAGGGAGTGTAACGGCTAACAAGAGCAATACCTGACCCATCCCTCTGCAATCTAAACCAGTGCACAAAGGCAGCTTTGCGAGAGCACTTTCCAGACTCTCTCCTTCTCCATTAATGCTTTTGAGTCGGGTGTGTGCAGAATTCAGCGAAGCAGAAACATTGCCTTTTTTCCCCCTGGGGCAGCTTGCTAATGGGGAGGGGAAGAGAGGGTGGGTGGAAATTAAGCCTGTGTGTCCTACAGGGAAAGTTCGCCACAGGTCACACAGTTACATACCCTAATTGAAAAGGGCTGGATGCATTGCTAGTGAAACAGTCTCTCATCACTGGGCTTTGCGTACAGTAATACGGTACTGTGCAGCCGCACAGGAGATCATGGTACAAAAGCCATGTTTCTGAAATGAGATTAAAAAGCGGGTGTGGGGTGCAGTAAAAGCATGGGATGGGCAAGTTACCTTAGAGGTACGGGTGTCAGAGCTAGTGCGTGCGCATACGTGTGGGAGTTGCTTGCACAAGAACAGGTTCAGCCAAGAATAAAGAGAATCCTTAGGAGATGTGACCCTTTGTTTTTGGTTTGAATTTCACCTGACTCTAGAAAAATGTGTAGGGACTCAGCTGATTCCCTCAGGATGTGAAGGATATGTGAGCTGCAACTCTACCTTTAGGTATTTTCAGAATCATCTCTTAGCTGCTTACAGGTAAGCTTCTGGATGGAGGCACCAACTGTTTGGTCTAAACACAGCTAAATATCTGATTAGGAGCTATATTTTGGAGCAGAGAAAACATCCAAGTAATTAATATCTAGTAGAGTGTTCTTCTAATTGTTAAATGTGCTTATTAGCTACCAGTGAAGCAAATACTTGCAGCTAAACCAGCTAAATGTGATAAATCTCTCTTTGGAAAATACTTGATTAAGGTAGTATAAAACCTAAGACAGGATCTTGGCTCCAGCTATTGAATCCTATTTCGCTATGCTTTCAGGTTGTAATTTAATATTTTAGGGTGGAAGTGATTTACCAAGCAAGAATACCTATACCTGTTACTGAGATTGATATCTAAGCTGTTAATATAGGGTACAGTTCATGTTCTGCTGAAAACAAAATATCTGCAGTATATTCAGTTGTGAACAGAATAATTCCTTTTTCACTCTTCCACAACCGCCTATTTTAAAATGATGGAAAAATAGACAGGAAAGGTGGAGAGGATGAAACTTTGAACTTACTGTTTTGGAGAGAGTATCCCTGCCAGATGACTCAGAATTCAAGTTGCTGCTCATTTTGCAATGCCAAATGAAAGTCAAGTACCAGCTTCAGTGATGTGAAAGAGGAGACTGCATTGGACTGAAATACATTGGCCAAAAAGTGAGGTGGACCTGCTTAGCTGTATACAATCATCCCATAATGTTTCTGGGCTTTACTCCAAGAGATGTATCCTGTAAAACAAAGATGGAGCAAGACAGAGAAGGTATGCAGGGTCAATACCTGCAATTTTTAATAATGAAAATAGTTTGAATGGCCTATTGGCCATCTTCCATAGCCTGCAGTTAACTTAGCTAGAGCATTAAGTATTTATCTATGATCTTAGAATTCTGGCTGGACAGCATGATGATGCCCTAGAAGGGAAGAGATCTTTTGACATTCTTTCACATGAAATTCTTGTGAATTAGCTAGAGAAACATGGTCTTCAGGAAACTGGATTGGATGAAAAATTTATCATCTCCAGATAAGCTGTACTCTGGATGTGATTATCAATGTTTCAACTTCAAAATAGAAGGAGATATGAAGTTGGAATCTTTATGTAAAAGGATGTTTTGGGGTTTTTTTTGTTTTTACAAACTTTGAAGAGATGATCTGATGTCAACCCTTCAAAAACAGAGAAAAAAACTTCTGAGTTCATTAAGCATTTTGCTGAGTGAGCTTTAATTACAACAACAGAGGTAGAGATCATAGAATCATAGAATGATTTGGAACTGAAGAGGCCCTTCAAGATCATCTAGTTCCAATCCCCCTGCCATGGGCAGGGACACCTTCCACTAGACCAGGTTGCTGAAAGCCCCATCCAACCTGGCCCTGAGCACTGCCAGGGAGGGGGCAGCCACAACTTCTCTGAGCAATCTATTCCAGTGCCTCACCACCCTCACAGCAGAGAATTCCTTTCTTATATGTAATCTAAATTTACCCTTTTTCAGTCTGAAGCCATTACCCCTGGTCCTATCACTACATGCTGTTGTAAAAAGTCCCTCTCTGGTTTCTTGTAGGCCCCTTTGTGTACTGGAAGGCTGCAATAAGGCCTCCCTGCAGTCTTCTCTTCTGCAGGCTGAACAGCCCTAACTCTCTCAGCCTTTCCTCATAGAAGCGGTGTTTCAGCCTCTGACAATTTTTGTGGCCCTCCTCTGGCCCTGCTCCAACAGGTCCATGTCTTTCGTGTGCTGAGGGCTCCAGAGCTGGGTGCAGGACTCCAGGTGGGGTCTCACTAGAGCAGAGTAGAGGGGCGGAATCACCTCCCTCAACATGCTGGCCATGCTTCTTTTGATGCAGCCCAGGATATGGTTGGCTTTCTGGGCTGTGAGTGCACGCTGCTGGGTCATGTTGAGCTTCTCATCCACCAGCACCCCTACATCCTTCTCCTCAGGGCTGCTCTCAATCCATTCTCCGCCCAGCCTGCGTTTGTGCTTGGGATTACCTTGACCCATGTGCAGGACCTTGCACTTGGCCTTGTTGAACTTCATAAGGTTTGCACAGGCCCATCTCTCAAGCCTGTCAAGGGCGCTCTGGATGGCATCCCTTCCTTCCAGTGTGTTGACTGCACCACACAGCTTGGTGGTGTCAGCAAACTTGCTGAGGGTGCACTCAATCCCACAGACCATGTCACTGACATCAGTTGCTAAGAAAGAAAAATCAAACCCAGACAAAACAACAATCTAAAAGCAAAGATCATGACATATTGTCTAAGACTTCAGAAGCTGTGGAGGTCTTTAAGCAAGGTTGGACAAACATCACTCAGAAATGACAAGACTGAATCTGGACCTGGGCACACACTATGTGAGTTCATACAGTCTCTTTCTTATGCATAAAGTTTACATTTGGAAAGCAACACACACATATTGCCTTTATGGAAAGGCTAACTTCTAAATGGCTGAACCGGAAGTTCATTATCTTTCTCCTAAGAAACTGGAAAATATAAAATTGATAATGATGTACTGAGTAATTCTTTCCACTGCACCATTGAATTACATGCTTGCATCTGTCAGCCATATGCCATTCCAGTCTTTCCTGTCTTGATTTCATTAATAGCACTGGGCCAAACCAGGCAGAATTCCTGTTTGTGTAGGCAGGTGACCTCTCATTAATATCTTCTTGCTTTCTGTTTTAGTGAGTATAACCCCAATAGTATGACATTTTAAAAATCACATGCTTCATTAATACATGCAACTTAGAGTTAGTTCCTAGATGGCAGAAATAAAAATGCACTGTTTCGTTTCAATGCCCTGCTTCTTGCACCTTACCAGGAATCCCATTTCCAAGTCCTAGGTTGCTTGTTCTGTACAACATCCCACACAGTGGGGCTGCAAATCCTAAGAGGAGCTGTTGTAATACTGACAACAATATGAGCTGTCATGTACTTGAGCTCTGTGCTTTATCTGAAAATAATTATTCTAGTGAATTGGTCTTCTACTGAAGTGGTGGCTTGACCTCCACACATTGAGTTATTCCCATAAAAAACTCTGTGGGACCCATGCGGGAGGCTGTTTTTGTAAGGCTGGTGACAGTTCAGAGATACGGGAGGTAATTGTTCTCTAGAAAAAGAAAACCTCAGTGGGACAGATATGCTAATAGACCTTTGCTGCCTTAATGAAAAGGCACCTAAACATGTGCTGCTATGCCCAGAAAGCTTTTGGAAGGTAAAGCCCAGGCTCTCTAATACAGCTAAGCAACTTAGATGTGATTGCAGTTTTGGGACTGGTGGTTGGGGTGGTTTTCTTTGAAATGGTAAATAATTATCACACCCTATTTTATCATCTCACTAAGAAGGCACTGCGATGGAGTTAATCCTTAAACTTCCTCCCAAACATTCCTCAGGCTTTTCTCTGTGCCCGTGAATATGCACTGGAAACCCTCAGGCTCCTCCTGAAAACCTTTGTGAATCAGGTGGGTAGTGCAGTGATTAACCCATTGGTACTGCACCACTGCGAGCCACGGGGAGCAGATGGGCCAGGAAGAGCTTTCTCGTTTTTAAACAGGTGGCAAATGCTGACAAGAGGTAACAAGGACAGAAATTTTGACATGTACAAGAAGCAAAGTGGTGCACTGCTGAAGAAAAAAAAAAAAAGATGGTGCAACAAGGAAGCTCTTTGTATTTACAATATTATTCAGAGGGCGAAGTCATGCTACCCCAAGACACTTCCTTCACAGGTGGAAGCAAGAGCTTGAATCTAGCTGAACCTCATTCATCACAGAGGATGCCAGGTCAATGTGTTTTTTTTTCCCTAATTATGTTTGAATTATTTTATTTACTGAAGGGGCTGCTTTTTCCAAAATTATGGTTTCCCTGACCTGTCTTAATGTTCAGCATAGTTCTGTGGTTTTATAGTCTCTTCACATTAACTTTACTATAAAGTTAATACGGTAGAATGACTTCATGCCAGAATCTCTCAACATATTTTATTTAAAAAACAAACAAACAAAACCAAATCCCAAAAATCTTCTCACAATCAAAACCACAAAACAGAACATTTTGCTCTCAAAAGAAATAGGATGCTCAATCATATCAAGACTCATCTATTTGATGTGGAGGTGAGTTGTTTTTCTTCAGGAGTATTTTTAGAAAGACCTAGTCTTCACTTATACTCAAAGCAATTTTTTCTATCCTTTCTCAGTCCTCAGTTCCACCACTGGTGATGTCTTTTCCTGGCATCAAGTCTCTGGTTAAGAGAGATTTACAACTCTTTCACAGAACAGAGTAGATATTTGGCCCTTCTATATAAATCTCTGTTTATATACAGGCTACTTCCAATTTCAGAATCTTTAAGAGGGAAAGGTATTATGTTTTCCATGTAGATCTAAATTTTATTATCTCAGGTTTTATTAATCTTTACCTAGGGCCATTTTGCCAAGAAGAATGTCGTCTTTAAATTTCAGTTTGTTGCAGGAATCTATGTAAAAATACTTAATGACAGATGTTACTTCCTTTGAACTTAAATTGCCCAAACGTTGTTTACTTTGAAAAAAAAACCCCAAAATTTCTGAAGGTAAATATATAGGTTCTTATGCTTACAGCAGAGCTAACAGATTATGAAGTCTGATGTAACGCAATCAATTCTATTTGAATTGGTTCCATTTCAGCATTTCTGCTTAATATAACCAAACTGATAGAAAAATTATTTATTTGATTTTTGAGAAGGTAAAGCATAATCTTCCGGTTTTCTTCCCCCCCCCCCCAAACTGACAGACTAAGAGCTACAGCTACAAAGAGGTCCCCTTTCTATTCCAGAAGAGTAGATGCAGGATAGAGTGTGACGACTGACATGAGATTAGCCAGGCTGTCCCTGGGGTGGGAAGAGGTGGATCTGAAATGGAATCTTCAGCGCTCAGGCTGGGGGGAGAAAAGAATAATCCAGGGTGTATACTTGCATATCTGCAAAGCAATACATCTGGCAGCAAGAGAATTCCTTTTGAATCACTACATAAAAGTTTAGGAAGAGGCTTTGAGTGACTATCTTACCATGGGTCCCTGAATTCTGGTTTAGATATGGACTCCCACGCTTCTCCAAGTCTAGGTGCTCTTCTGCTATGCTGCAGGGAAGAAGGGAGAGAACAGACTTGGTCAGAGCAGGTTGCTCATGGCAGTGCAGGGAGTGATTGTGGTGAAGTCTTGCCTACATGTGGGATTTTATCTATTTTTGTATATTGGCATATGTGGGAATAGGGTAAATCACTTTTACTCAGGCTAGTGCAACTTCTACAAGTGCCTATAGCCTTACAATTTAGGAGTGAACCAGTAATTGAAAGTATTTCTGAGCTATGTTAAAAAGTATAGATTTTCTGCATGACTTGGCTAGAATATTTGTATTCAAGTGGTGTGAGGAAGGGCCTTTCATCATGTACAAGTAAATGCCAGCCTACATCACATAAGAACAACAAAAAGCTGAACACTCTTAATAGCCTTATATGCTCATAAACTGAGCTACATTAATTGGGTGGAGATTTCCAAGAGCAGAGAACGAGAGAGCTGGAAAGAAGGCTCAGCTGGGCTAGTACTGAGTCAATGTCTAAGAGGCTTGAACAGGCACTGACATAAATATGGCTGAAACGAAAGAAAGGTTTCTAGCATCCTCTACTGAGATGAGAGAAAATTATAGGGTCCTGGCACAGCGTTTATACTGGCTTCCCTCTGCTGCAAGGAGCAATAACTGAGTTTTATTGGGATGATATTTGTTAGAGTTCATATCTGGAGACAAAATGTATTTCTTAACATCAGCTATTTAATGTGTTCTTGGTGGTGTGTGATGTTATTCCTGAAGCTTACTTGATCAGTTTGAACTGAACCAATCTTGCTGCTCTTTGATCCATTTATGAAAGTTCATATACTATTGCTTCATTGCAAAGTAGGCAATGGAAACGTTAAATAGCATACAGACTTCAGTTTCCATCACAGTTAGGGTTTCAGTATGACCAAGTCTGTCACCAAAACCACTGGAATGTGTAAACTGTAGACAAACACACCTTCCCTCATCCACACTTCTCATGGGCTTTGGAGGAATTGCTCATGAACAGGATTTCCAGAGGATTATGGAGGGTGGTAGGGATACTAGACAGATCCTTTGTATCTATAGGTCATGTAATGCTCACCTGCAACAGAAGGAAATGCACTTCAGACTGTTGAAAATGGTGATCTCTTCTCTCTTTACTACATAGCAGTGACATACCATTCACAGCCACATAGCTGTGGTTTAGAAGTGTGCTTATGTGGTTTTGGTATGGTGCTATTGGATAAGATTGTGCTAACAACTTAACAGTATAGACCATCACATTCCCATTCCCAGGAACAATCTTAAGCTCTATTTAATTAATGAGGACAGACAGCACCAGTATTCCCTTTCTGAGACTCTTTGCTGGCTGTTCCTGGTGAGCTGTAGTGAAATGACAGAAGGTCTACTGATATTTAGCTACTGAAAATCTGAGAGTTAATTGCCAAGAGGAAAGCACAGTGAAACAATTATCTCTTTGATTTCAAGCGATCCCTCTCCTTTTAAGATCTCTTCATCTGTTACATACATGCTTTTGCAGAGACAGTATTCAGATCCGTGTCCCTTCTTGAAAAACTGTTGGTTGTGGTAAAGTGTGCATATTTATCCTGAAATCCAGATAAGGTGCTGTTCTCAGTCTGTCGTTTGGATGTATCTGACTTCATTGAGAGGTGAGGTGCTATGCATCTTCAACTTAATATGACAATAGAAAAGAGACTACAAGTCAGACTAAGGATCCATCCAGCTTACTATCCCAGCTAGTACCGTAGCCACAAATGGAGACATCTGAAAAAGTGATAACAGTGTAAACATAGGTAGCCCCTAATTTTCTCCTAGCTACAGCTATTCCGGCTTTCTTTAATGCCCCATTACTTTTACTGTCAAAAAGGGCAAATCAGGAAATGCTTTTGAACCTGTTCATGAGCTTCATGATTTTGTAGACTTTTATCATGTCCCCCTTTGATCATCTCTCTTTCTGACTGAGCAGTCCAGTCCTGAATCCTTGCTTGTTGTTGCTTCTCATCTCTGAATCTGTTCCAGACTCTCATAAGAGGTGAGTAGACTGCACACAATAGTCGTCATCCACGTGAACCATGGCATAAGGATGGTCTCATTTTGTTCTCTGTTTATCACCTAATAGTGCCTAAACTTTAAGTTTTTAAGCATTGCTAAGTATTGAGCTGGTGTTTTCATGGAGCTTCCTATTACATTTATATAGCTCTATATTGTGTTCTTCTGTTGTAGTCTCAAGATACCGCTTCTGAATGGTAACGGTCAGGTCAGTGGTAAGGGCCATCATCTATATGTGAAGCTGGGATTGTGTGTTTTGTTCTGTGCATTCTTTTTTTATCACCTACACTGCATTTCCCTGGTTCCTTTACTGTCCATACAGCTCTCTGGTCCTGCTATTTTTCTGTTGGCTCTCATCCTTAATAACTTAATATTTACAAAATAATAAAACTTTCTCACTGCTTTGTTTAGCCTCTCTAAGGTCTTTCACCAGGATAAGAACTAGGGTGAATCCGGTCAGAACCAGTAGTCAGCAAAAACTATTTACTTCCAACCTCTGTTTCCACTCCTCTCAACTGATTACTTTTCTATGCTGGCATCTTCCTCTTTTATGCTGTAGTTGCTTGTTTCTGCTGCTTTAATAAGATACACTTTTGGAAATTTAAGTAGATACTATAGCTTTATCGCTCTTATCCACAGAGTTTTTTGCCTCCTTCAAAATATGTGTTTGAAAGGCATAACTTGTCTTAAAAACCATTTTGACTCCTCCAGTTGATCATTCAGAAGCCTATGGATTCTGTGGGGGTTTTTAATTGAACTTGCCACTACCTTGCCCACTACAACGACCAGGCCAAGAGGCCTGCAGTTCCCTTGAAACTGTTCGTTAAAAAATTTATATCACATTTAGTGTGTTCCTCAGGTACCAATGCAATGAGAAGCCACACACTACACTTGGTAATTCAGTTATCTCATCCTCGAGTTTCTTTAGAGCTCCTGGGTGAATACCATCTGGTCTTGGCAATTTAAGTTCATTCTGTCAATTTCATCCGTAATTTCTTCTACTGTCATTTCAATTTTAGACAGATCCTCCAAGTTGCTCGGTTAAAAAAAAATAAATTATTTCTCAAAAAGACCCTCACAATTTTTTTTTGTTTTGACATGGGAATTTTCCCAGCTTCTCCCAGAATGAACAGCAGTGCAAAAAATAATGTATCTTCTCTTCATAGGCTGCTTCTTTTGCATTGTGATCAATTGACTCTTTGTAATATTTGACAGGTTTTCTGCTCTTGATGTACTTAAAAGTGGATTTATTACTGATATCTTTTATCAATAGTGCCTTAAAGTATTGTTGTCTGCTTCACTGTGTATTTAGGTTTGAATCTGTGGGAGTTCATGATCCTTTTTATTCAGCTCATTTGGACACACCTTTTCAGCTTTCTGAGGGCTGCCTCTGTTAATGTACCATGTAGCAATATTGAGCTCCTTTTACTCCCTTCTCCAGGATTTCTCAGCAGGCAGCATTTATTGGCCCCATGTTTTCAATATGTTGACTTTACACAGCTTTGAGTGTATGGAAGTAATTCTTTTAGCTATACCTTGTCTTTAATGAGCTTTTCTTTATTTTTACAGAGAGTACTGACTTTTTGCAAGTAATATTTCTGCTGTGAGAAAGAAGAGCTTTCATTTTCTCAGCTCTGAGTGATCAGGTCAGGGATTGCTTGCATTTTTACCTTGGCACTTGATCCTAGATATCAGCAATATTTATAAGCTCACTTAGGTCCTTTATCCTGAATAATGAAACCCAACCCCACCCCACCCCACCCAAATAGATACACATGTATTTTATATATGCATAAAATATACATACACATGAATAAAAGGGAATTTGTGTTGTGTTCTGAATGAGTAGCACCACATGAGATAAATTAGCTAATTCTGTACCATTCTTATGACTTAGCATAATGAGTTCCTGATGTTCCGTAACCTTTTGATGTTTTTCTATGAGTCTTTCTCATTGGATGGCAGTGACTGCAAGGAACAGTTCAGATACCTCATAGTTGCTAAGCACCAAGCAGGCCTTCAGGAAAAAGGAAAAGATAAGTGTGAGAATTTAAAAATACATGAGAAATTATTTTAATCCCTAATTGCATCATTTGCTTTGAAATTATTTGATTTTATCATTCTTAAACAGGCAATTATGGAGAATAGTGGTTTAACCTGAGCTTTGCTGCGTCTGGTTGTATATGGCATGACTTGGAGAATATCTTTAGGGGGATCGCAACATTAAGATATGGCTACTCAGTGAGGCTTCCTGCTTATAAATTAACAATTTTGTCAGTTACTAAGAAACACAGGCAATATTATCTGCTCATGGCAGCTCTCTGCATCTGGGCATCCTGAAATATTGCCATCTATTTGAACCAGAATGGTCCTGTTGCACTTATATCCTTAAGGCTGATAAAAACACCAGAAGAGTTGCATCTGAATTTTAAGTGTAATTATTGAAAGTAACTAAAAAAGCCTCACTGTATAACTGCTTTCCTAATGCTATGAGTCCAGCTGACTTGTGAGCATATTCTTGTGTACTACACATATATCCTTGTCTTCCTGTGAAAGATAAGAAGAACGCCTAGTAACGAGGCGAGTGAGGGAAGACATGCTGTTATCTTCCCAGCAATGACAGGTTTTACATCCAAAGCTTTGAACCTACCAGCCCATTAGCAGCGAGCCTTGTGCCCTGTCTGCACACTAAAAGTGGTCAGAATGCGTCACAAAACAGGTCCAAAAAAGTTCATTTGCTAAAACCAACTTTTTTGTTCGGATTCTGTTGAAATGCTTAGTCTCGGGAAGGTCGAAACACAGTTTAATGGAGATAAGGCTGAGGCATTTTAGTTCAATTTTATCCAGTGAGCTCTTCTCTTACACTAAAATAGAATTTCTAATACTGACTATTTGAACCAGCTTTTAATGCTGTGTTGTGCTGTGACCAGAATTGCAGGCAGGGTGTCATGCAGAGGACACCCACTGCGGGCACCCCTCTGAGAGCAGTGCCAAACCAAAGAAAATATGCCTGAATCCCTCCAGCTACTGCTGTCATCTGAGAAGAGGGAATATGATTGTTCCCTCTAAATAAGTCTTGACATAATATGACCAGCAATTCCATGTACGTACACTAGATTATATAATACAGCATGTAGGCATTCATAGAAAACTTTGCAATGTCTTCTTCTCGTTTTCTTCTCCTTGGTCAGATGTTGATTCACAGGACTTTCTGATCTCATTCAGTGGTGGTAGAATCAGAACTTATCATTTCTCCTGTGGTCAGATTCTAATAACGGCATAAATACTGTTGCAAGTAATAGTTTATTTTTCAGTGAGATTTTTAAATTTTGTGTTATATGCCATAATGGCTTGCAGCTGTTGATAGACCAATGAGAAACTGCGATGGCATTTTGAGCCACTTGAATATGAATTTTAGTGAAGTTAATTTTGTCTGCTCATTTAGCAGATGCAGTACATATGGTGAAACCGGATTTATTTTGCCTGACCTTTGTTCTCTGAAGCTAGTCTAAGCAAGTTGTTTTAGACATCTGTAGTTGATGCACAGAGGAAAGTATGTCCGATGCTTGATTCCTCCCAGGCACCAAGGTTGCCTCCATTTGGATGTGACAGATTGTCCAGTGGAGCAGGCTCTCTTTTCGTTGGCCACATGTCTAGATCATAAATGCCTTTAAGTTGGATGCATAAAATCATGGGTGTGGTTGAAGGATTTGGACTTCAGCAGTCCTCTGGTAGGATTAGTCTATGCAAGTAGGTCAAGAGACTTCTACTTCTTTCGTTTGCTAGCTAAGCCATGCTGTTTGCTCATGTGTTTGCTATGCCGTCTTTTTACTTTTGAGCTATGCAAAACCAGTGTTGTCCACTGCTCTCGATGTGTAATACACAAAAGACTTCCATACAAGCTGCATCTTGTTGTGTTAGCCTTATAAACACAGTTCTTTTTTGCTGAATATAAAATGTCCACCAATGCTAATATGCCTGTCTTCTTTAAACACATCACATCTGAGCTTTCCTGATGTATGGACTGCACCATTTTTCTCTTCATAAAATGCTAAGCTGCTTCTGGAAGAAAGTTCTGCTCTCCGAGTGAATGGCCTTTCTGAGATAGTAACTTAAGGTCTGAGGATTTATCTGCTAGGATTACTAGGAAAATCTTCTCTCTCACAAACCAAAGGCACTGCAAGTTATCAGAGGCTGTGATGGGAAAAGCATGGGACACATCCCAAATTTTGTATAAATCAAAATAATCTCTCAAAATGTGGGCTGGTGAGTTGAATATCTGGCTAGAGGCTGCCTCTTGGGAAAAGAGGTCAAAGACATTTTGTTTAATCTTAGAGGCACTCTAGAGGAAAAAACAAAATGCATCTGAGGGAGTCGCACTCAGACCTTGATTGTCTCTGCCACTTAAGCTTCCCATACAAACACATTTTGGTATTGAATCACACTGCAATGGTAGCATCTGATAGTTTGCCTCTACAATTCTACTTTTGTCTCCCCTCCCTATAGTCCTCAAGTTATTTAGTGGTGAAATCATCACTTTATGAGTGTTGTTAAAGTTAAAATGCAGCAAATAAGCTTGGAGGTTGGAAAGAGACACAATGTATCTAACTGTCTTGTAACTTACACCTGGTGATGCAGAAATGTGAAAATATTTTCAACCTCTTCCCAGTAGGGATTGCAGTGCTCAGAGTGATTCCTGCTTCCCCCTTGTTGTGGAACTAATATATGCTTTAGGAAGGACTGTGAACACCTGAAAGATGCAGGAAATTTTCCTTCTCCAGCAGTGAAAATCTAGTGGCCCCCAGCAGATGCCAGCAACGAGGATTATCACTGGCTGTGGCTTGAAGTGGTAACAGAAGTGACAAGTCATTAACAGAAAATGCCTTTTTTTTTTTTTTTTTTTTTCCT
>Ga0065711_1034439_pt1 | contig 23761 bp, 14 predicted proteins | sample Hoacrofraction12_FD_59098 | JGI IMG/M metagenome (GOLD analysis project Ga0065711, IMG submission 59098) | Hoatzin crop microbial communities from Cojedes, Venezuela - Epithelial fraction 12 v2 (version 2) | ecosystem: Host-associated > Birds > Digestive system > Esophagus > Crop | place...
GGGGGGGAAAGAAGAGGCCTCATTGGGATACATTGTATTGAAGACAGTCTCTCAGTGACACCTGGAAGCCTTAAAGTAACATTAGGTGAGTTTCTCCATAGGAGATTATAGCAGTGGTGTTGAGCAAGCTCTCCAGACCAACCACACTGTCTTTGTCCTCAGTACCTGAGAGCACCATGGCCTGCTTGCTGCACTTAGGCTTGCTCTTGAACAGTCTGTGTCTAGATTGTGCCTGTTGTTTCTTTAAGCTAATACATTTGAAATCTGAGGAGGAGACTGATGGATCAGTGTCAGTTAACTCTGTGTGGTGTATTTGGGATCAGTTACCTACTACACACCAGATTAAGATCCCATTTTCTATGAACAAAACCAGACAACAAAATTGAGATCTGATGCAGCTTTAGGTGTCCACATGCAAAAGAGCACGTCAGGAAATCAGTCCTTCAATGCTGTGGATCCAAGAGATGCCTAAAAACTCCAAAGGGCCCTTCCTGTTAAGTGGGAGAATCATAGAATCATAGGTTGGAAAAGACCTCTAAGATCATAAAGTCCAGCCATCAACCCAACAATACCAGGCCTACTAAACCGTATCCCGAAGTGACACATCTACATGTTTTTTGTATACCTCCAGAGATGGTGACTCAGCCACCTCTCTGGCAGCCTATTGCAATGCCAGACCACTCTTTCAGTAAATTTTTCCTAATATCTAATCTAAACCTCCCCTGATGCAACTTGAGGCCATTACCTCTCGTCCTATCACTAGTTACCTGGGAGAAGAGACCAACACCTGCCTCACTACAACCTCCTTTCAGGTAGTTGTAGAGAGCAATAAGGTCTGCCCTCAGCCTCCTCTTCTCCAGACTAAACAGCCCCAGCTCCCTCAGCTGCTCCTCATAAGACTTGTTCTCTAGACCCCTCACCAGCCTTGTTGCCCTTCTCTGGACACGCTGCAGCACCTCAAGGTCTTTCTTGTAGTGAGGGGCCCAAAAGACCCTGGTCTGAACACGAAGGGTTGTAGCTCCTGTCAGAGCTCTGTTAGGCCATAGGCTCCGAGGGACAACAGCAGCATGTAGCCCAGCAAACCCCATCAGGAAGAACTGGTGGTAAAGGTTTCAAGGCTGCTGCCATCCTATAAGGATTCAGATGCTGAACATAAGATTCTCTCTCCCAGTCTCTCTTGTGTTTCATATGCAGCGGTGCTTACATCATGCATGTTTGCAGCAGCCCACGTGCCAGGCACACTGGCCAATCTGCTGAGGGATCTGCAGGCAGGATGTGAAGTCACAGAGCTGGAAAAAATGGCAGCATTGCATGACTATGTAGAGAAATATGTTTGTGCCTACATACGTTCTCTGGCAGTGGCCTGTCAGTGGGCCATTTCCTGTCTTCTGCCATGTAGGCAAGACACAGCTGTTGAGCATGGACCCTGTTGGGGAGTGCTTGGCATTCATGCCCTTGGTCCCAGGTGTCATTGCTCAACAGCCCAAACGAGGAACCTTGGCACTACCAGAAAGAAGAAGGGGCTGTGTCAACACGGGCAGAATTTAGCAAAATCTCCCTTCTCTGGTATTGCTCCCTTGTTTCAGTCCAATTGCTGTCCTCAAGGGCTTGTGTGGTTTCAAACTTCATACTTTCAGGAGCTGACGGGCTTTACCATTGACTCAGTTTCACAAACATGCTGACACTTTGCTGGGACAAGTGCAGAGGCTGCAGCTGAAACTTGCTGGTTTAGCACAGGTTTTCCACACTGCTGGTGTGGGACTGCACATTTGGTCTATTTATGTGCTGCTGAATGTCTAAAACCTCAGGCAAACTGTGTCACCATTGCGGAGGCAGGGCTGCAGGCCAGTGCTCTTAAAGAGACACGAGCATTTGGTCTGTGTAGCTGTGTGTGACCAATACAGCAAGATATGTGAGCTGTCTTTTCACATGTAGTTTCATTTGTTCACTTCCAACCCTTACCATTCTATGATTCTAAAAGAAACCAAACCAAAATTTTTGTTAAATAGCCATAAGTGGCCATCAGCTGGTGTAAATCAGCCTGTTGTTTTTAATGGGGTGAGGTTATTAATACCAGCTGAGAATCGAGGCTTATTTCTCCTGAGCAAGATGCTAGAGAGTAGTTGATGTTCAGTTCGGTCTCCAGTTGGTAAGAATTACTGTGTTACAGCCTCCATTCCTTTCTTTGACTCTCAGTTTATTTTTAAGCTTAGTTCAGTGGGGTGATTTGAAGCTGCACGTTGGCCATGATATTTATAAACGAGGAAGAGCAGCCCCAGGAGTGCAGCATGCAGTTATGCCTGGTGGTGCTTTAAGAGGTTCACTGCGAATTTTTTTTCCCCCTTGAATTAATAAAAGCTTGTCTGAATTTCTTAATACTCGAAACTGGTGATGTTGAGCTGAATGTTCTGAAAGCCATCTGCATGCTGTTTTGCATTCTTACGTTAATGCAATGATGATTTTCAGACTTTTGGAGCTCCCAGGCTAATAGCAACCCCCTGGATCCTTCACCTCCCCGTAGGCCTCTGCCTTTGGACAGTGCTTGTAAAGACTCGCGTCAGCTCTGCCTTATAAATGGAGTGCATTCTATACGAACCAGAACGCCTTCAGAGCTGGAGTGCAGCCAGACCAACGGAGCGCTGTGTTTCATTAATCCCCTCTTCTTAAAAGTGCACAGCCAGGATGTCAGTGGAAGTCTGAAAAGGCAGAGCCCGAGAACTCAAGACGCGAATGGCACAGCGAGGCCTCGCTCCCCCCCGCCCCGGCCGCCACCTCCTGCTATTAATAGCACCCTCACGAGTCCACAGCTTTCCAGGACTATAAAGCAGGCGAGCATGCCAGAAACAGTCAACCATAAGAAAGAGAGAGGCTTGGATTTGCTGCAGAATAAACCAACCCCTATTCCGCCTCCTCGGCTGAAGAAGCAGGCTGTTTGCTCGGAGGTGGAAGGTAGCTCCAAGACCGCAGCGGTAATTCGACCTGGCAGCAGCTCGGTGCCTGTGCCCGAAGCTGCTGGCGTTCCAGGTGAAACCCCGCCTGAGCCGGCTCCAGCGGCTGCCAAAAAGACGATAGCTACCAGCTCTGAGTCACACATACCGTGGAATGGAGGCAGGCAGAGGCTGAGCGACATGAGCATTTCCACCTCCTCGTCTGACTCGCTGGACTTCGATCGGAGCATGCCGCTGTTCGGCTATGAGGGGGACACTAACAGCAGCCTGGAGGATTTTGAGGGGGAAAGCGACCAAGAGAGCATGGCACCCCCTTTGAAGCCCAAAAAGAAAAGAAACAGTTCGTTCGTTCTCCCCAAGATTGTGAAATCTCAGCTACGGAAAGTCAGCGGAGTTTTCAGTTCCTTCATGACCCCCGAAAAGAGGATGATTAAGAAAATTGCAGAGATGTCCCAGGACAAACGCACTTATTTTGGATGCCTGGTGCAGGACTATGTCAGCTTTCTCCAGGAAAACAAGGAGTGCCATGTTTCGAGCACTGATATGCTGCAAACAATTCGGCAGTTCATGACCCAAGTCAAGAACTATTTGTCCCAAAGCTCCGAACTCGATCCCCCAATCGAATCGCTGATTCCTGAGGACCAGATAGGTAAGAAACACTGTCCAGTCTTATGGGGGAAGGTGAAAATGTGTAATCTCTGTTTATAGTGATGGTCTTTGTGCCAGTTTGGAAAGGCAGGGTTGAGTTTGCTAGCAGAGTTCGAGCCATTGAGTATTTGAGTCTTAAAATAAAACAACCCCACGCACACTCCCTGCACTCAGTCACCCTAGAAACTGCAAAGAACTGTGCTACAAAGTTGTTCACAAACAGTTATCCTTAAAATAGCTTCAGTGTGGACTACATGTGATTATTACTCCTTTTTTTTTATTTTTTAGCTGCTGTACTGTTAACAATACAGAATCCTTTATTTGCTGGCGTATATGTTTTTTTCCTTGTATTGGGCTGAAATAGTTCTCAATGCTTAGACCAAGACTGTGCCAATTTTAACCGTATGGGTTGTAGCCATAAAACTAGAATTTATTCAAAACTAGTGGCAGTTAAGAGCAGAGAGACATTTCATAGTAACTTCTGAAATAAACCTAATTCTTCCAAACATTCTCATTCACTCCTAGCAAAGCTGCACTGTCTCTACACTTGAAGCTAAATTAAAAAAAAAAATATAAAAGAGTCTTTAAAGACAAACAAGTGTGTTCAAGAGAGAGAGGGGGATGGTTATCTCAGGTTTTCTATACTTCTCTGTTAAATGTACGTGTTTGTAAATGGTTGCACATGAGCTATATGTTTGAATATGTGTTTTAACAACAGAGAGACTTGTGTATCTGTAAAAGTGAAATCGTTGTTGCTGCATAAAATCTCACTGCCCCTCTATCTTGCTGAGTCTGAGCAGCATTTGTAAAAGAGCCTATAAACCACATTTAGGAGGTAAACATCCCTCAGGGCAGAATACTTTCTTTGTGAGCTCACTTCAGTCCTAATTTGCTTGTTTTTCTCCTGTACCTCAGTGTCCCAACAGCTGGCCCAGTGCAAGATTGGCAAACAGTTCTTTCTCTGGGACCAGAGGGTGACTTTGTGTTGACATTTGTCCTTGACCGAGAGGAAGTATTCTCACGTAACCTCAACTTCATTTACACGAAGTCAAGCAAAAGTAACAAGCACTGCTAACGCAAATAGAACACTACAAAGAGTGTCCTTGAAATCTAGACTCTTTCAGAGACATGTAATGCGCTCCCTAGAATAATAAAGAATACTATGTGGGTATTATGCGGAAGAAAAAATGGCGAATTGAGCAGTGGTGCAGGCACATTTTTGCCTGGATTTCGGCAGAGCACGGGATATTTGACAAAGAAGTACAGATCTAGTTTGCCTGTAATTTTGTGAAAGCTTGGTTTGACTTGTGCTTTTCATTGTAAGGGTGTGGTTAAATCTGACTGTGAGTCTCTGAAGACTGCAAAATGCTGTCTGCTTTCAAATGGTTCAGTAGTTTGGAGTAGTGTAAGCTATGAAATGTAATAACTAAACTGCATTGGTTTTCTTCAGTGACAGAAAGCCTGGCTTTGATCATGTGATTAAATGCAATTAATTTATAAAGCAGGATAGTTTAAACAAAGGAAGAACTTGCTTTTGAATCATCTACTGCCTATGGCTCAAGCCTGCAAGCAACCACATTGGATCAGGAGCATCAGATGTTGCTGATCTAAGCAGATAACTATGTGACAGCAAGATTTAGTCATCCCTATAGAGAACTTTTTATGATGTAGACCTTGCTATTATCTGTGGGTTTGCTTGACTATTTCAGTACAGAATTGCAGCCTGAATTTTAACTTTGTGAGTAGTCATTTATCCTCTCTTGTCTATTTACACTTCCGTGATGCAGGTTTTTCCTCTCGACTTGTCAGCCTGAGGTGGATGTATGCTGCTGGGAGAATACTTCTCCTTTCTGTCTATCCTGTATGGTCCCAGGGCAGCGGCGAGTCAGAGCTCGGAGGCCCTGGTCAGGCCTGGTGGCTGCCAAAGTAGAGCAGGCCACGGCAGCCGTGCCCTGCTGGGGACATTTGTGTGACAGCAGCATCACTCTGCAACTTGGACCCCGCTGCTGGTGCTGACGGGGCCAGGAGGGAGCCTGTAGCAGAAAATGTTCAGGCCTCAGCTCCCTGGGCCAGTCCTGCCTCTGTGGAGAGGAGCTGGAGCCAGTCCTTGCCTCCCACTCCCAGCCGGCAGAACTGCTGCTGCCGGCTGGCCGCCCGTTGTGGGGCAGCCAGGCTTCACCTTATCCTGCTGTTGTCTGCCGAATTTTGGTGCGTGCTAGAGCAGCACACCTTCCTCCCCAGCCTTAGTGAAGCCCTTGGGGTTTGGGACTTTCTCCTGTGTCTGTGTAATGATCTTTGTGATAGTGTAGCTTTTCTCGTAGAACGGCACCACAGGTTTCCCAGACTCTTGGAGGCAGAAGACTTCTGTGGGCAATCTTTTATGTTTACCTGACGGCGGCATGTCAAATTGTTTAGCTTCTGCCAAATCATCGAGAGAATGTACATCAGTGTTTCTAATTATTCCTGACAGGTGCCTCCAAATCTTAGCACTGTAGGCTCTTAACCCTCCCTGAAACAATGGGATCCGCAGTGTTGGGACAGAATCAAGACTAAGGCATACGGCTTTTTGTTGTTCAAGGACAAATGCAAAGTATTTTTTTAGAAGTCATCCACACCTGAATATATACCCAAAGAATAAAGACCTGGACTGGTCAGAGGAGACCCTGGTAGTCCACAGCTGCTCGAATAGCAAATGTTAGGGAGTTCTTGTTTGTGTTTCTTCTTTTCCTGGCTATGAACAGAAAGGAGTCAAGTTGACTGTCATCGCTTCGCCAGGCGAGCACCAGGCGGGATCTAACACCTGAACAACTTCAGTCTCAATGCCTGAATCTGGGCCCAGCCCAAGAAATGACTGATTTAAATAATTTGGCAATAAGGTATTAACTGATCACATGGGAAGGTGCCTAAACAATACTACCAGTTATTTCTTTTGGTATTTTTGATCTACAATGGACTTTTAAATGTTGAATGTTAGAAGAGGCTTGGAGAGAACGTGCCTTACTGGCAGGACATGTCTTGTTGCAGGGACTTCGGTCTGTGTGGAAGAGTCGCAGGCAGACAGAGCTGGAGGCTGTAAGGAGGAGCATAGTCTGTTCCCCACGAGAGACGGTGTGCCAGCCACTCTGAGGGAGGCTTCTCTGAGCAGCGCTTTTGCCTTTGTATTCCTCTTGCACAGGGGCAATGTTTTACTTTTGTTCTTGTGAGATTTTATCATGTTATCTTTAGGCCTGTTTCCCACTTACAAAGATAACTGTAAACCTGGTCTCCAAAGGACTGGCCCTTCTCCCACCCCTGCCATGACATCACATACAGATTTTGTATGTGAACTCTGCTTTATCATCTAAATTTTTAATGAAAACACTAAATAGGCTGAAGCCCAGGGCTGACCCCTATGGTACCTCTTTTCAAATATCTGTGTTGTTAGACAATCAACCATTGACAGTTGGGCGCTCAGTGCGATATATTGTGCATCTGTTCATGCACCCACCTTATGGTAATTACAGCAAGGCAATATTTCCCTTGTTTGCTTATAGGAAAGTTGCATGGAATAGGGTTATGGGTCTTAAAAAGGTTAAGATACAGCCCACCCTCTGCTCCCCTCTTCTTCACTGATCCAATCATCATGTCTTATTATATCTTATTAAAGGAATTAAAATTTATGCTGCTATTTCTTCTTTAAAAACTCATATTGGATGGTTTTTACCACTGTGTTACTTTTCAGTTGCTTGTATACTTATTTTGGTGTCCCGTCGCCCTGCCCTGTCATCCATCCTAGTATCTTTTCACGCTGAGTTGAGGCCAACCAACATGTCCCCCAGCGCTCCTCCTTTTGCTACAGGAGCAGGGAGATAGGGCAAGTAAGAAGCTGGAGTAAAAGCACTGAGCAGAGGCAGAGGATTGGGTTCTCGTTTTCCTGACCATCCCTTTGATTTGCTTTGTGACTTATTCCCTGCTCCTTTATTGCTTCTTAAGAGAAGACGTGTGTTTACCACACAGTCATAGTGTGAGTTTCAATTAACCCACAGCTCATTAAAGCAAAACAAATCTAGCACAGATCTGTGATTCATCGGTGTGCTTTATGTAGGTACAACGAGGGGAGGTTTACCCTAGAGACCTTTCTTCCCTAGTTACTGAACTTCTGCCACTGCCACCTATCCATCGCCCACCTCAGTCCGGCCTCTGTTTTCAGGGTTGTGCAGATTATCAAGTACTGTGGGTTGTGCGAGGTCTTACTTTCAAGTCTTGCTCCTTTGGAGGAGGGGCCCTTGTCTGCACTGTGGACTAGGTATGTGTCACTGTAGATATCCGTCAAGAACTGGACACTTGCTCATCCTGACATGAGCTGTTTTAAAATAGATCCGTATCAGTCATGCCAGTCTATGAACATGCAAAATATTAGGAAAATCCAAAACAAAGCAAAATACAGTGTAGTCAGGTGTCCTGCACATACACACACCATGGTGTTCCAAAGCAGCCTTCTGCTTTCAGCCTCCCAGGCCATGTTACTTGTGCAAGACTCTGCCTTTTTGTGACGGTTTCCAGGCTCGCTCGGTCTCTTACTGAGCCGTTCTTTTACTGATGGCTGGGTTGGCCATCGTAGATGATAAACAGGGCTTGTGTGTAAAACCAGGGACTGGAATCTGGCAGGTAATCTCAGGGGAGCAGCAACAGTCAGTAACAGGTAAACTGACAGCCTGGAAAAGGTGTGAGTGTGCCTGCAGTTTCAGACAGCGAAGTTGTAAAGAGGCTGCGTAAGGACACTGGCGATGACTAATGTGTTGTCCTCTCTAGATGCAGACTCGTGTGGTTTGCAGCAAAACAAAATAGCATGTCAGCACAGGATACAGATGTGTTTCCACAAGTCACAACGAAACTAGCTGGCTGGCCTTTACAATTAATTTATCAAAGCATTTCCAGTTCCCGTTTTGAGGCTAGGGGCTAATTATAAGTTACGTTTCAGGAACGCTACATGGCGCTCAGCTCAAATGATGTTCAATTTAAAAAAAAAAAATAAATCTGAAGAGTGTCTGTTTTGGTTTTGGAGTATTAAGCATGCTGGAAGGATATTTGAAAAGGCTTTGCATATGCTGAAGTAAACAGGAATTTTTGTTGCCAGTTTGGATCTGAGAAATATACAGAAATGTTAGCACAAAGGACCAGTCCTCAATTCACAATTTAGATGCTGATTTACCAGAGAGGCCCTCCTGTACTGTTTTGTGGCCATTAGAAGTTAAACAGTGAAAACTGCTGCTGGCTGGGAATTGTTTTGTGGGATCATATCCAGAAACACCTTTCTCTGAAAGGGGCCAGTAACAGCAGTTCAGAAGAAAGGGTAAACAGTTGGATGATCTGATCCCAAACATGCTTATAGGTGTCTTGTGACACTGAATATTAGTCTAAGACCCAGCTCACAAGAAATGCTTCCAGTCTTTAATAATAATATAAGTATTTATATAGTTTTATATTAGCTAGGATACATATGGATGTTATTACTGACTGTTAAAAAAATAAAGTCCGGTCCTTATCAATCTTGCTGTGTTGTTGGCCTCATCAGCTTGCCACTTTTTAATCTGATGGCAGAACTCTGTGGTTCTTGTGTCTGTGCCAAGAATTCATGAAGGAGAATAAAAGGTTGTGTGTTGGTTTGGTGTGGTGTGGTTTTGGTTGCTTTTTTGTTTTGTTTTTTAATGCAACAACCACCTTGGACACACTGTTGTATCTTAGTCACTTCTTGTTTGCTGGCTAGTTCTGTGCAAAGATGCTGCATTAAAATGACGGTTTCTCTCGATCTGCCCTCACCAAGCCAAGGCAGTATCTCTTTGGAACCACAGCTGTATGTCCTGTATTTCAGTTGTCTCCTATTAGCTGTAATATAGTCACTGATCAGCACTGAAGGATGCTTTACTGAATATACCATCCTATTTTTATTTGCCTGATCACGTTAACAGCACAGAAACCATTAGGAACAGCTTTCAGCAATAAGTACTTGGACCCTATATGTGGAGTTTTGAGCGCAGCCACGTGAATTATCTGCTCTTTTCCTCTGTGCTGCTTCAAATCAATTGAAGTTCCCAGAGAAACAGTGGAATATGATAGAGTGAATTTCAAAGCAGTTTCCAGGCACTGCTTTTGGAGCCTGTGACAAATTGCAAATATGAAAGAACGCCTCCTCGCCATCTTGCACAGCTGTAAAAATTTGTGCAGTTCATCTGTATGGGAAGCTGTGGGAGTGGCATTGACTTACTAAGGGTTGAGGGCAGAAGACGTAAGGCTTCCAGTTCTCGCCTACGGATAACAAGCCTGACCCCAGCTGAGGACTGGGGCTCTGTGGAGGAATTTTCCCTCCTGGTAGCATCCAGTTCCTGTAGCCTCTGGGGAGGGACTGCTTCTGCAGCTCCGTCTGTACTGGTACTGCAGGCAGCAGCTGAACCAGCTCCGGCCTGGAGCGCATAGGGGATCAGTCACGGAAGTGTGCTGAGTTTTCCGATCTCCCATCCCAGGTTAGGTGCTCTCTCATTATCAGACCAAGGGCTCTGAGGATCCGTGCTGAATTCTTTACAATTTATTGAGCCCCCTGTGACCGAATGTGGTGGTGACCCCACTTTATTGAGATGAAGGATGGCTGACGCTAACTATTCATGTGCAGAACTTCTAGTGGAAGCCTGTGGGAGTTAAAATTTCATGGGGATAGAGAGGTCTCTTGCTTAACGTAATGTTTGGCAGCACTGACTGCTTTAATTTTGACCTAAATGAGACCAGGTGGTTGGAATGCAGACTGCAGACAGATTCCACTTAGAAGCAAAGCAGTTGGTGTTTTTGCTATTTAAAAAACTGAACAGGCAGTAGAAATAAATAAAGTAAGCTGAATTGTCAAGAGAAAAATAAAGTCATCATCATTGAAGCTAGCAAGGAACTATGTGTACCCTCTAAAAATTTCACTAGCTAACGTACCTATGGGTGAGACTTATGCGTTTTTCTTGGTGGAAAAATATTTCTGCCCTGTGAGCCCTGAGCATGGCTTTGATGGCAGCAAGAGACAGTTTGTGTCACTGCGCAGAAGGGTGATGCTGTTTCTTTCCTGACTGGGTTTGGTAGTGCTGTCAGTGGTGATTGTCAGGATTAGTCATTTGAAACATTGCCACTTGTTATGTATAATTGGTGGCTCTGGTCTGGTGGGAAGCTGGATTCACCCTTCACGCTGTGTGACAGGCCATCAAGAGCACGTGTCAGGCTGGTTATGCCTTTACTGGTGGCCATAGGGAAGTCTAGAAAATCAGAGGGCAAATGCTGCTCCTCACGCTCACTCTTTCTCCCTTTCAGCAGCTTTTGTAGTCTCTGTTGTGAGAATAATAGCGTTTAAATCACCTGGAAATGAAGCAAACACAGCTTTGGCACCCTCACCAGGGTCTCAGGAGGGGAAAATAGCAAGAGAAGCTACAGAAGCCCCAGGAGAATTGGGATAGGGGAAATGGGAGCTCCCAACAGAGTTGGATGTTTGGGAACTGCATGCTGGACACACACAGAATAAGCGCTATGTATGAAACAAAGGCACCATAAGAGGAGGAGTGTGTGAAGGGTGTGTTTGTATGGGAAAGAGAAGTATGAAGACCAAGAATGAAAAATAGCTGAACACAAGGATAAAATAAATGAAAGTATAAAGCAAAAGTAAGAAAACACAAGTAGGTAATGTGTGTTTGGAGGGTGTGTGTGTTTGTGTGTAAATCCCAAGCCTTAGAAATAGCCTGCAATTTTTTTGAAAAAAAGGAGGGGCGGAGGTCAGGAAAGGAAAGAGACTGGTATAGGAAAAACACATAAGAACAGGCAAAGAGCCTGGAAAAGGCATGAGGTTTAATAAAACTTCAATGAGTTACCACTAGTAGCAGGAATACCCACTGCTAGCTTGTACAAATGTGTGATCCAGCAGTGACACAGTCTCTCATCTTGCTGCTCTTGGTCCCTGTGCTCCACTAATACATCTGCCTGCCCTAGGCTCTGGTCCTACCCCACCATCAGGGTGTTGGTGCTGTGGCCAGGCAGATGGGTCCCCAGTCTCTTTTGTGCTTGTGGGAGTTCACTATGGTACAAATAATTGATGTCAGCTAATTATTAATGTAAGCTATGTTGCTGTAGGGATGCTGAGTGGGAGAGGAAATTAGCTTATAAAGTAAGGGTTTGCAGAGACAATGTTTAGGAAAGAGCTTTCTCTGTTGATGTGGTCTGTACTTTGAAAATGGAGAATGACTGTTAAAGAAAAACTTCAGTAGAACAAGAATAAAAAAACACCCAACTAAGTTAGTGGTTACTGTACCACGTGCACATTATTGCCAAACAAAGAACTTCAAACTTGATGACAAAGCTGTATATAAGCTTGCATGATGAAATCCAAAGCTGCACAAACACAGCTTGGTTTTCATTTATAGCTTAAAGCCCATAATCTGTTCAACTTCATAAAGATCTTGACAAAGTTGAGCCATGTTTTAGGAGATCTTGGTTGAGTTACAATTTCTGATGGAAACTATGCAAAAAGGATGGGCTTTCATGCCAAAACAGACAGAAGTTACGGTTTTGACTGTGTTTTAAGTTTAGAAGTTAAAGTCTAAGCTCAAAGTAAAATTCAGACTTCTGACCAACAAAAGAAAAAAGGTAACTGGAGCTACAGCTTGCTTCTCTCCCCCCTCCCCCCTTTTTTTTTGTGACAGTCTGTGGTCTGACTTTGTGGAATTTTTTTTGTATTTGCCGCATTGCCATAAAGAAAATGGAATACAGATTCTGCTCTGCCTTTTGTTTTCTTGTTAACAAACATCTGGAAACTCAGCGTGTATAATAAATAGGCCTTAGCAAGAAGGTTTTACTCTACAGTGTCTCTTTTGGGAATGGTTATATTAATACTGGCTCTCGTCTAGAGGAGGAAGTCAGCTGGACTTGTATTTTCCCATTGCAGATGTTGTCCTGGAGAAGGCCATGCATAAGTGCATTCTGAAGCCGTTGAAGGGCCACATTGAAGCGATGTTGAAAGAGTTTCATACCGCGGATGGTTCTTGGAAACAGCTAAAGGAAAACCTGCAGTTGGTGCGGCAGCGCAGTCCTCAGGAACTGGGCGTGTTTGTTCCAACACCAGACTTTGTGGACGTTGAAAAAATTAAAGTCAAGTTCATGACCATGCAGAAAATGTATTCACCTGAAAAGAAAGTCATGCTGCTGCTGAGAGTTTGCAAATTGATTTACACTGTTATGGAGAATAACTCAGGTATGGTGCTTCTCGTGGTTCGGGTTCACTGATATTCCAAACCTGAGGTTGTCTTTTGGTGGAGGAAATCAGACCAACTGATTCTGCAGCTATGTCTCCTTATCCTGGAGATCTTGTAGCATCTCTTTGCCTTTTTGGGAGGGATTCTTCCTCTCCGCTTCTTTCCTAATATCTCTGATGCATCTGTCAGCACATCTTACAAATTCACTGTGAAGAAGAGTTGTGAAGCAGCTTTAAAAAAACAGCTTTGCTGAACTGTAGGCCTTTGAAGTTGGCTGCCAGAAAGGCTGACCTGTAAGCCTTGAATATGACACTGTTTCTAAATTAGTATTTTTCTGGAAATTTTAATAGAGGTAGCACCCTGTATTTAGCTATAGTAATTCAATAGCGTGTATGCAGTATGACAACTACGAGAGCTCTGTGTTAGTGGGTGGTGGAAAGCAGCCTCTGATCTAGTATTGTTGGCTTGCTGTGCCTCTGAATGTTCTCATTTGGAGACTTTCTTTTGTGTTTTTGGAACAGAAGTAACATCTATTTCTGTAATGTAGCAAGAGTTCAAAAGTGACCTTGAAACCTAGATAATGAAATAGAACCACAGACTGGTTAAGACCTGCTAAGTAGTCAGTGGCACAATTAAAATGCTGTGCTGGATGGCAGGAATTCATAGGTGCAACTCTGTTGCCTGATGTCTTATCATACACTGCTGTGGTAGGTCACGAGCTAAGGTGAAGCAACGCTGGTGGTAGTAGGAGATTGTTTTACCTAAGCAAGTGTAAGCTGCTGCAGGTGGTTGGCAGTTTTCTTTCTAATAGAGCACTGGATGTGTGGCTGGGTGCGGTGCCGGTCAAGACGCCTGCTTTCTTTTGAGATTTGGGATGCATGGTGAAAGCTTGTGGCTGTTCAAGACCCCCAGGCACTGTTGCAAGATTTAGGTCTGAGCTGCTGCCCAGCTTATTATTTCTGTGCAAAATCCTGCGTTTTAAAATGGATATAGGAATCTTGCCCTGAAGTACTACAAACTCTTTTTGTCATGCTGTGTTACTCACATTGAGTAAAGTATTTCCAACATGCAGAAGAAAAATACTGAGAGGCTGCTGCCAGTTAACTGTTGCACTTAAGATGTGGCAAATGCTCCTTGGGTTGTCTTGTCTTGTCATGTGAAGTTTGTAAAACATGGCGTTGAGCCAGCAGCTGTTTGAGTATCTGCTTTGTCATGTACTCTCAGCCAGATAATAGTATATATATATACACAGTGTATGTATGTATAAAATACCTGGAAGGTATGCCTTAGCTGGTATAACTGTAGATATCAGCCCTTCAGTCATCTAGAGTTTCACCGAAGTTTAAGTTGGCTCCTGCTCGTGGTGGTTTTAAGTGACCATCACACCAGTTCTGCAATGAACGCAGTTTGGCCGGGCCCAGAGATCTGACCACGTGGTATTTTCTAAACAGAAAGTTTAAATGCAGTAAATGTGGTAGGAGCATAGATAGACCTAGGTACAGCATAGTCTCTGTGTGTTAGCTACATGCTGCCGTTGCCGATGATGCTTCACTGGCTAGTTGGGAAAGATATGCGGCTTTGCTCACTGGTGTTTTTAACTATGCTCTGTCAAGGAAATGAGCTGAATTTTCATGTCAAACCTTATAGGCTTTTATGTTCAGGCTTCTCTGCTGGGATTCAGACTCGGAAACTGGTATTTATGGCTGGATCTTTCCAGAAAGTGGATGTTGTCCCTGCACGTATAACGAAAATGCCTGTTGATCATCTCTTAGCCAGTGATAGATAGATAGATAGAAGCGCAGGTGGAGGTCAGGCTAGACTGGCATGGCAGCCTTTTAGGAGTTGACCAGTTGAGCTGATGCTAAAGTGAGCCCAGTCTTTAAATTCCCTTGCATGCCTCAAGGTATGCATCATTGGATTTGTGTTTGGTAGAAATACAAAATGAAGCTGGTGTTGGTCTCCTGTCCAGCAAGAGTCAGATGACGTTCTTCTTGCTGTGCATTGATAACAGGAGGCTCAAGAGTAACGCAAACGTACTGGTCAGTGATGCTTTCCTTTCAAATACCAAAACTGGTAAAAGGGTGTGGTTTGTCTATCACTGTCTGTATTCCCTTTAACCCAGGGAGGCTGTATGGAGCTGATGACTTCTTGCCTGTGTTGACATATGTACTAGCCCAGTGTGATATGCTGGAGCTGGACACTGAAATTGAATACATGATGGAATTGCTGGATCCATCTTTGCTGCATGGAGAAGGTAATCTGTTTGTTTATTTTTATTATAACTGAGTGAAAGACTAGGGAAGGGGGATTCTTTCTCATAGTACCATTGCTGTTAACCTTGTTTGACTAGAAATCCTTTCAAGGGGAGTCCTAAAGTCAGCGATGTCAGTAGCGTAACAAGAGAATGTCATAATTATTTCCACCTTAAACTAAGAGAACACTGGTTACCTTGCAGAGTACAGGTCTGAGTGACCTGGGAATCTACTGATGTGTACTACCTTATGAGGGAATATGTTGTTTTCAACAAGAAGGGGAAGGCATCGTGACTTAGCAAGTGAACATATACGCTGTGCAGGTGCCAAATGTGATTATCCTTCTGTGCCCGAGAATATCCTGAGAGTATTTATAGGGCCGCTGCATTCAGTTAAATTGTGAGACACGTAATGGGACTTGAGTTACATGCTTTGGAAAAACTTCTGGGCAAGTTCTCTGCCAGAGAAGTGCTTTTGAGAATATTGCCCCCCTTAATGATCTTTGCTCCTTCCCAATATTTGTTTCTGACAAAGTATTTTTATATGTTTGGAATATGTTTCCTAAGGCATACTTGAATAATGGCTGAACTCCACTAGAGGCAAGGAAATCTCCCTCCTTTCTGTTTTCATGGTGGTTTTTTTTTAACAAGGAAATATTCTGCAAGCCCTGGGTAGGCCCCAGAATCTACCAGTTTATGAGGAAGTTTAAAGGTTCTTGTGACCAAGCTCAGCTGTGAGTTTAAGTCTGTATATGTGTTTTCCATTCCCGCTATCTCTTGGCTTACTGAAATTGCTGTATTCTCTTACATGCTGGTATGCTGGTATGTGTGAGAACTGTGCCAGGATTCCTCCAATTTGGCACTAGTCTGTTCCCTGCTTTGTGTACACAACATCCTCTAGTGCATTTTTCAGGAATCTTAACATGGAAAATACTTGAGATACGAAGCTGGAGATCATTACCATGCTTGAAAGGCAGAAACATTTACTGGACTATTAAGCCATGTTGTTTTTAATACAGCAAAAGAAGTCCATCCATTGGCTGGCCCTGTATTTGGCACCAGCTGGACTATATTATGCAGGAAAAATTGTTTAGTGCTTTGGGGTTGTGCAGTTCAAATGTAGTGTATTGTCCAGTTTGTCTCATGGGACTTGCTTGTGTTTTATGTATTAAAATTGTTGCAAAGCTAAAGGCCAAAAGCATGCTATCAGTAATACAAAAAATACTACTGTGAGCATAGAATGTGTATTTGAATGACTCCATGAATAGGCTGTGCTGCCTCTGAATTGGACACTCCCACTCAAATAGTTTACTTGGAAAAAAAGAGAGCGAGCAAGCAAGAGAAATAAATGACAGCGTGTATTTTGTTCCTCCTGGTTGTTGAGGAGCGTTACTTCCTGTTGAGACTCCTTTTCCTTTGTGACCTGCAGTTTCTTTGGTACATCGGCAACTCTGTCTTGACTTTAATTTGTTCTCCACTCATATAATAAAGGTGAAGCATGGAGGACTGTACACATCACCTCCTGAGCTAGTTGGACATTATGGGGAATGCGAAAAAGGTCACAAACACAGTCTTCATTTTAAAAACAAAAGCAGACTCTTTGGGATGCTTCCAGGGTAAAAATAACACACTCAGTCATTGCTTTATTGCTGCTAAGGGTGGTTGCTTTTAAGTTCCTGAACAGTGGTGGATTGTCTTTTACTTTGTTTAAACAGCTATGTTTATTTCATCCACACTTGAAGCTCAGGATGGAAATGTTTAGACGAAAACTCATGTTCCAATTTTGTAAAAACACTCAGGACTAAAGGAGTGACACCAGTTATTTAAGTAACCAGCTATCCCCAGTGCTAGTGGACCCAGAGTTAGATACTTGTGGCACCACTTGATAATATGGAGCACGTGCAACCATTGCATGTCTCTTAGCAGCTGAGAACACACTGCCCAGCATTTTGCAGGCCAGTGAGCTGGTTTTCTTTATGTATAAATAGTTTGGCAGTGGAGTACAGGGATTTGTCTGTGTGTCTGTGGTGTTTTTTTTTTTAAAAAGCACGTTTGTACTTCTGACTGTGACCAGTTGGAGCTAGCGTGGTGTTTGTGACCACTCTGAGACGTTCTTCCTTTGTTGTCCCTCACAGGAGGCTATTACTTGACAAGCGCTTATGGAGCACTTTCACTGATCAAGAACTTCCAGGAGGAACAAGCTGCCCGACTGTTAAGTTCAGAAGCCAGAGATACTCTGCGGCAATGGCACAAGAGGAGGACAACTAACAGGACAATACCTTCAGTTGATGATTTTCAGGTAGAGCTTAGGGCTGAAGGAAAAAAAAGGGGTTGATTGTTTTGTTAGAATCACCATTTGAGAGGTATGATTCATAACAATTCCCTTAGGGCCACAAGGTAAGTGGAGTGAAGCAATGCTGAGCATATGGCTGGCAAATTTGCCTCAGTTTTGAAGTCTTTGCACTTTATAGTAGAGTTTGATTACGATGATCTAAAGAAAACATGAAATAATGGAGCTTTGCCACCCTTCCTTCTATTTAAGTCCTGTAGAGTGAGGACAAACTGAATCATATCTTAGTAAAGCACACAAAGAAGCTGAATCTGTTAAAAAGAACAAATCCAGATTTCAATGGTACACATCAGTACAACTCTCCAGTAGCTAATGGTGGCATACAGCAGGTAATAGAGAGGAGAGGTGGGAGGAAGCTTGCCTACAGTTTTAAAGTTTAAGCAAGGAGTAGAGTTTTGTACTATGGATATCTTCATGTTTGTTTGTTTTTTTTCCTCCCCTCCATTTTTTACTGCTCTTTCAGAGTAGGGCAGTAACTTCAACTGAAGAATAACAAAGCAGTCGGGATTACTTCGTCTTTTAAAACCAGGCCTGCATGTCTTTCATATAGTATGCTCTTGATTGTCTGTTCAGCTGTATCAGTTTGTGGACTGAAGCAAGGAGGATGTTGGAATTGAGAAGAAAGGATTTATTCCTTTGTGTTCAGTTGTTTACAGTTCATACCCCAGCACAAATCATAGAATCATAGATTGGAAAAGACCTCTGAGATCATCAAGTCCAACCATCCACAAGTCACCAGAGAGGCTGATGACAACCATCACATAGTTATGATGTAGTTAAGACTTTGAGAAATGAAGGTGCAGGCTCATCTGGAGATAATGAAGCCTTTCAGTTGTGGCTCCTTCTGTTTTATTGGTGTCCATGCAAATGACTACAGGACAACACTGAACAGGCACGAGTTGGGAAAAGAAGCAGTCTTCCACAATTTGCCTCTCTTAGGAAGAGGAGAACTGATTAACAGAAATTCCAAACCATGGCTAGTGCACAAAGCTAGTCCATGTTACTGGCATCCATTTTATATTCTGCTTACCTGTAGTTAGGTGTCAGATTCGACTAGCTTGAGTCTTTGCTCTTTCTAGCAAAACACTACACTGTTCATAGGAAAATTCATCACTTTGTGTTCTGCCAGATGACTAAATGACAGAAGATTCCTTCAGCAGGATCTTGTATTCCGTTTCACTTTCTCTTCCTCAGCAAATGAACTTCAGCCAAGCTAATTGTACAGCTGGATGCAGAAAGATGCAGAGTGGTGGGGGAAGAGCTGGCACCGAGTGTGTCCAGTACTTCTCCTTCTATTGTCTCTTTGAAAAAGAGAGCCTCGAGTCAGTAGGATCACACCACGTCCGGGCTATGCTTGGCGCAAATTCAAGCATTTTGCTGCCCGCTCAGAATGCCAGTTTTCCGTCTCCTTTCTCCATGTTCTGCAGTGCTGAAGTGAAGCACCTTCCCTACAACCAACACGTAACGCAACTTCAGCGCAACTTAGCTTTCCCACGTCGAACCAGGGTGCGATCGCTGCATTTCGGTGATGCAGTCTCACCGCCTGATCAGCTTTTGGGCCCTGGAAAGCCTTTATCCTCCCTCCCTCAAAAAGATGGAAAAGAAAAAAATCTCATGTTTTCATGATGATTAAATACAACTTTCTGATACCGCATAAATAGCTTTGATACTTAGTAGAAGAGTTACAGGCATTTGTACAGAATTCAGCTTCTCCTTGAAGCAATCCCGTCCGTCTAAAAGGACGTGCTTTTAAAAACAGGTCTTCTGTGTATTAACTACATTAGAAATGAAAACTGTCGTGTGTTTTGCCTTATCTAGGGTGGATTTTTTTGTAATTTCTTCATGCTGGGTAACAAAAATGGATTAGTTCTATTCCGTGAGGTTCCATCCCAGTGGTTTAAATGCTGTTGCAAAGCTTCAGTGTTTCAGTCTGCAAGCTATCAAAAAATACTTTTAATAAAGATGAGTGCTCTTTGGAATGCAAGTCATATGAGCATTCTTCTCAGTCTTAGCTTTTAACAGCTTGTTTTTATGACATGTAAATTTTTACTGTTGTGATTTAGCATGCTTAATTTATTCAGCATACAAACATAGGTACCAGCTCACTCACTAAACAGGTCTTTCTCACTGTCATTTTTCCCCCCTCCTTTAATTTTAGTGCTTTTTAGTCTTTAATTGCAATTAATTTTTTTTTTTAAAAAAAGCGCACAACAGCAGGCTGCTTTGCTCATGTGTCCAAAAGTTTTCTGGTTTTTTCCCCTAGTTGTTGCTTTTTATTTTACTTCTTAAATGCTTTTGAAAGGTAGAACTGCATTTCCGTGTAGGGCATATTTAGAATTTATCCGTGTTATCAGAGTTGTGGCTGTGTGTCAGTTTCAACAGAGAAAAAAGCTCCAGCTTTTTTGCCTCAAAACCATATGGATTTACTCTAATGTTGCAGAGTAAATTTTTTTCCTGCATCCCTCCAAGCCTTATTTGAAAAAAGAAAATGGTACCACACAAAACTTGCTTACATCAAGCTCAAGCACCAAGTTGCCACCGGTTAACGCGATGAAGATGTCCTCCGTGAGGACGGATTACCTTTTGCATACTGCAGCGTAAGAGTGCGAGCAGTTTGTCGTGCAGTAACTTGTGGGTCAACACCCCTTGTGTGCCACTGGCAGAGGCTTTTTTTTTTTAAGTTTTTCCTTCTGACTATCATCTTGTGTGAAGCTTCTGGTCTCTGGTATTGACCCAGTATTGGCAGCATCACAGGGGTGCTGCCTCAGATGTTTATTTTTCTTCACAGCATTTTGTTTCCTAGTAAGGCCAAACATCAAGTCCCATTAAAAACACTGGTGTTTTCCATGTGGCTGTATCTGTTCACTCTTAATTGCAGGGCTGGAGTATAAGCCGAGGAAAGGAGGGTGCTGGCTTATGAATTTCTGTTATGTCCACCACAGGCTTGCCACAGTTTTGTCACCAATATCGCAATTCACAAGGTGGCCATAATGTGTGAGAATCACCAGTGTGTGTTTCCCAGCTAGAACACGGAGAGGGTTGCTGTTTATTGCTCACTCTTCAGTTTTCAGAGGGTGAGTTTTGTTTTTTTCGGTTTCTGACGTCTGTTTTCCCATTCTGCAGAACTACCTTCGTGTTGCATTCCAGGAAGTTAACAGTGGATGTACAGGAAAGACCTTGCTAGTGAGACCATATATCACGACCGAAGACGTTTGTCAGCTTTGTGCCGAAAAGTTTAAGGTGGACAATCCAGAGGAATATAGCCTGTTTCTTTTTGTTGACGACACTTGGCAGCAACTGACAGAGGATACCTACCCTCAGAAAATTAAGGCAGAGTTGCACAGCCGTCCGCAACCCCAGGTCTTTCACTTCGTCTACAAGCGCATTAACAGTGATCCATATGGTGCCATTTTTCAAAACAACGATGACTCGGCTTCTTAAAACCAGCAACTCATCGTTTAATTTCTGTTAACTGTTGAAAACATCTTTGTTGACTGCCTGCCTTAGCAGCTAAAACAGGTCTTAAACCATAAATGCCTAGTAAAAAACACGCAGACACTTCTAGCGTTGCTTAGAAAAACCCCATGTAAACCACGCATATGGCCAGTTATGTGGAATATTTCACCAGCGTGTTTTGAGTAAACAGCCCATGAGGCTGAATTTCTTGTGCCACAGACTCTTTTGAAGCGTATTTTACTGTGGCCCTCTGCAGGTCTTTTTGCTGTAGTGTGCAAAAAAATCTATTTTCTTACACTCATCCTTTAGCCAAATGTCATTTTGAGTTAAATATATGTAGGCTAGACAAGTATTTCGGTAAACTGGCTGATACGAGCTCAGTTTCACCAGCAGGAGTTCGACAAGACTGTCCGATGCAGGGCATCAGTTAACTCATAATTACCGGGATGATTGCATCCTTTCCTAATTTTTTTAATTACAGAAAATCTCCATGTTTTTATATATATATATCATAGAAATTTTATAGCAGTTGCAGGTAAACTGTCAGGGTTGGTTTTTGAAATATTTTTTTAACTATAAAGTATTCTATAATTATGCATGTGATTTTAACATTTAATATACAAGAATAAATCTCTTGCTGGTTTTAGAGTATCGCATTAAAAGTCTCTCTGGGTCCTCTTCTTTTCCTGTTACAGGAGGGTTCTTACGAAACTTCTGTTACCTGTAAGAAGATTGTACCACTGGCGCTGGCGATTTCAGTGCCTATATCTGAACTTGATGTACTGTTATCGGGATTATTGTTTATATGCATTTTTTTAGACAATAGAACTAGGGGGTCGGAAGAGGAAATTGAAAGGAAAGGATGTAGAGAAGGGGCAGAGAAAGAATGTAGAGAACCTAATTTAGGATTAAAATGTGTTAGTCTGCTGGTTCAGGCTCCTTGCAGAAAATAAGCGGAGAAGGTTGGTAAGCAACTTCTGTGTAAGCAGTATTGTAGATTTGCAGAGGGATTTGACAGCACCTATCCCAGATACTATTTGTGTTAGCAGAGGATTAAATAAGTGATCATCAGTAAGGTGAAGGAGAACACTTTTTTTGTATAGTCTATCACCAACATCAGAGTGTGTCTTGGACTGAAGAATGTGTTGTAGCATTTCATGGTTCTGAGCTACTCGGTAGGCAAGGTGTGGAAGTCAGTCCTACGTGTGCAAAGATAAAATGGTATTAAACCTGTGTGTTCTGTAGATGTGTCCAAGATGGCCAGTGCTGTGGGTGACACGGGACCCTACTTAAGTCATTTTGGGCTACTCTCTTTAGAGGAGTAACGTAAGGCAGATGGTTACAAAAATGTCATGAGCAGCATGTGTATTGTACATGCAGAGATCTGTAACATTTTTGTCAGTTGGCCATGTATCTGAAACCCCAGCGCGTTTGTATTTAATTTTGTAAATGGTGAGTTTTGCACATAATAATACATTGTAATACTGAACTATAATTTGGGATGTTGTGTGCTGTGGTTTTTGGGGTTTTTTTCTTTTTTTTTTTTTTAAAGAAATGGTTCACACCTGAATGTTTTGTGTATCTTGGTAGACTGATGCTGCTGCTTTTCATACTGCTCAGCCCATTCAAAGCTCTTTGCAAAGGAAGGATGCAACAACACTCTGATTCAGTTAGTGCGCTTGACCTGAACAGTCAGGAGCAGGAGCAGTGTGTTGACTGCCAAACCATTTCTTGCGAAGTTGAGACTGATACTCGGTGCTGAAGAAAATTCCACTATTTTCTGTATGATGGCGGCTCTGCTAGAGGAGGGAAGGACTGGGACAGAGAGGCAAAGTATTAAGAAACTCAGAATTTCATGCGTGAAATGAAGGAAAGCAAAGTGTAAAAAGGGAAACGCGTGCCCAAACCACCTCAAGATGATTCTGCTGTCTATTCTTGTGCAATTGTTTCTTTGGAAAATTAGAACATTTTATTCACTGTGCTGTGCAAAACACTTCTCACTTCTCGTAATGTCAGGAAGCAGATGATGCAAAAACTGTGGAAGGAATTTGGACTTGTAAAAATAAGCTGTTCTGTCTTCTCCAAAGTGAGGTGTTTGATGTTACGAAATACTGAAAAGCAAGAAAAAGCTGATAGTTGAGGTGGTATCTTTTTTTTAAATTTATCGCTCCCTCTTTTTGAAATGGAGAAGTAACTGGAAAGGCTGAAGGAAATGAAGCTGGAGGTAATAAATCCCTGTATCTTACTAATAAAAGAAGCTTAACAGAAAAGTTTTACATTAGGGGATTTGTGAATTCACAAAAAGCACATACTGCAAAATCATGAAATGCCGCCTGCAGCAGCTTAAATCAAATCTACTTCTTGTTGTTATTTCCACGCGTTATTTTGCTTATTCTCCATCTCGAAGGCTGTCCTCCCCCCCGGCCGTGGCAGCCTTCCAGGCAGGTCTCACGGCTCTCCGCCGGAGTTGCAGCATCGCACACCGGGTGAGGATCCATCACCGGGGAGCGGGGGGAGGCCGTGCCTGTGATTCCAGGAGACTAAGAGCGCCCAAGGCCTGCCGAGTGTGAACTGGCGGGGAAAAGAGCCTGCTTTAAAGGGGGGGTGGGGGGAAAGAAGCTTCCGTGCTGCTCTCCTGGCTCTTGCCAGGATGGCGCAGATGAGGGGGGTGGGGGGTGTTAAAGGAAAGTGACCCCAGGCGGGCCGCGGAAGCAGAGCGAAGGCTGGATTGTCCGCAAAATACCGTTTGCGGGGGGAGGTTCGTCAGAAGACGGGAAGGTAAGGCCCAGGGAACATGGGGCTCGGCCTCTGCTCTCGGGGGCCGTCCCCGGCCGCTGCACAAGCTCTCCCGGAGCCGAGC
>Ga0065711_1004381_pt1 | contig 23760 bp, 14 predicted proteins | sample Hoacrofraction12_FD_59098 | JGI IMG/M metagenome (GOLD analysis project Ga0065711, IMG submission 59098) | Hoatzin crop microbial communities from Cojedes, Venezuela - Epithelial fraction 12 v2 (version 2) | ecosystem: Host-associated > Birds > Digestive system > Esophagus > Crop | place...
CCCGGGATGGAGGTGAGGCTGACCGGCCTGTAGTTCCCTGGGTCCTCCTTCTTGCCCTTTTTGAAGATTGGAGTGACATTGGCCTTTCTCCAGTCCTCGGGCACCTCTCCTGTCCTCCAGGACCTCTCAGGGATGATGGAGAGTGGCTCAGCAATGACATCCGCCAGCTCCCTAAATGTTTCCTTTTCCAGCCTTAGCTAAATATTTATTTCAGTGTTCGTGCATCATGAAAATTTTTAGTCATGAGGCCAGAAAAATTCCTAAATACGTTTGTAATCAAGGTTGGAAGAGGATGGAGTGAGAAACATTCCTGGTTAGGAGAAATGATACACAAGATGATTTTGCTGGTGTTGAGACAGACCCTGACAGGCTGGAGAAATGAGCCACAGGAATCTCATGTAATTCAACAAAGGGAAAGGCCGAGTCGTGCACCTGGGGAGAAAGAACTGGGACTAAAGGCAGATTTGCAGGAAAGGACCCGGGGGTCCCTGTGGACAATGAAGTGACCATAAGCCAACGATGTGCCCTTGTTGCAGTGAAGGATAGTGGTATCCTGGGCTGTGTTAGGAGGAGCATTGCCAGCAGGTTGAGAGGGATGGTCCTTCCCCTCCACTCTAGCACTGGTGAGGCCACACCTGCAGTGCTGGGTCCAGTTCTGGGCTCTCTAGTGCAAGAGAGACATGGATGTAGTGACTGTGTCAAGTGAAGGGCTGCAAATATATTTTAAGAGATCTTAAGCTGTTTGGTATGAGGAGAGGCCGAGGCATCTGGTGGTCTTTAGACTGGAGAAGAGAAGGCTCAGAGGGATTCTTACCAGTGTATATAAATATCTGATTTGGGTTGTAAAAAGAGTGGAGCCAGGCTCTTTTCAGTGGTGTAAAGTGACAGGACAAGAGGCAGTGGGCACAAATTGAAACACAGGAATTTCCCCTTAAGCATAAGAAGAAACATTTTTGCTCTAGGGATGATGGAAACACTGGGAACAGGCTGCCCAGAGGTGGTGGAGCCTGCGGTCTTGGACATGCTCAAAACATGACTGGATGTGGTTTTTGGCAGGAGGCTCTAGTTTGCCCTGCTTCGAGCAGTGGTGGTTGGATTAGACAATTTCCAGAGGTTTCTTCCAACCTCACCTATTACATGATTCTGTGAAGTGATGAGACAAGGCATTTCCTTCAGTTTTGTCTCTCCAGCTGTTGATTTTTCTTCACTGCAGGTGGCTCAGCTGTTCGACACAAGTGACTAATAGGTTTGTAGCGAACATGGCAGTCATTTCCAAAGCATCCTTTCTGGAGGGGACAAAACCTGTTCTTTTTCCTCACTAATTTCAGTATGATCTATTTTGGGGTTTTTTGTTGGTTTTGTTTTGTTTTTAAAGAATGAGTGACTGGGAAAGTTCTGTGTTAGTCCAGCCTTTTAGTGCTCAATTTTTATCTGTGCTACAGACTGAATGCCAGTGCTTCTCTCTCCTATTGGAATTTTCTCCAAACAGCAGCAGAATTAGTTTTGGTTTTTTTTTTTTAAATCAGTTGCGGCTGATGCGTTCACTCTATTCAGAACGCATGGGTGGAAACTGCCTGTGACTGATCACTTTCACTATGCTGTAGCTTGGCAAAGCCGTTCGAGTAAGTAGTCCTCAGAACTCCATTTTTATGGAAGGCTGGGCAAAGCACATGCTGGTGTGTTACATCTGGTCTGTCTTCGGTACATTCATTTTGAAAAAAGCCAACATGTAAAGCAGTAAAACACTTACAAAATGGCAACAGTTTGTCATGAAACTAATGGCATCTATCCAAGAGAGCTTGATTTTTTCCTATATAAAAAAAGAATAGCCATAAGCACTTACCTTGTTCCCTGTACAAAATGTGTGAGTCAAACCAGTGATTTTCAGACTGTCACGCTTAGTTGGACACAGTAGCCTCTGTGGTGTAAAGTGTATTGATACTCTTCCAGAGACAAAATTCCAGATTGCCTGTATATTTTGATATGTGTATTTCTGACCCTTTAACTTGTGGTAGTTAAAGGATTTCTCATTTTCTTTCTCTGGTTTGTATAGATGGAAAAAAAACAAATGTAGCTTTCTCAGCTTTTTGAGCTGAGAAAAGATAGAACATTTCAAGAACAGACTGACGACTGGAGATACGAGGCAAAGTCCGTTATCTTTTCCCCTCAGTCTTGTAGGCTGATAGGGTATCACTAGCAGCCTTTCTTGTGAACTTTTTAGTATATGGTTTCAAATTATAATGGTGCACAACAGAAATCTGTGTAGTGATGTAGCAAAGTTGTTAGTCTCTTTTTTTTTTTCTTTTTCTCCCCACAGGTATTAAGCATGACGGGACTATGTGTGATACCTGTCGACAACAACCCATCATTGGCATCCGATGGAAATGTGCTGAATGCACAAATTATGACTTGTGCACAGTTTGCTATCATGGGGACAAACATCACTTGAGGCATCGTTTTTACAGAATTACCACACCAGGAAGTGAAAGGTAAAATGTGGGAGTTTTTCTCATGAAATTAAATAAGAACAGTTAATTGTGGTTAGTTTTTAAACTGTGGAGTTGGTTACTGAAACTTGGATTAGTTAAAATGGTGGCTTGAGGTGTAGATTCTGTTGCTGGTTCTCTGCGTTTTTGTGAGGGAGGGACAGTCTTCGGAGCCTGTAAAACATGGAAATTTCGGAAGGAATGGAGTAGAGAAAAAAGGATATGATTATTCAGTTTCTTTTAACATCACTGCAGTCTGCCTAGTTCTTGTGTTATGGCAGCTTTAAAACATAGGCAATTACCTTTATACAATGTGTAATCACAAAATGGTTTGTCAGCGGGCTTCTGAATGTGAAAGTTTCATTAGGTTCAAAAATGGTGTAGACAAATTGAGGGGAAATCTCCTCCTTGTGGGCTATTAAAAACAGAATGAGCTGGAGACAAAACTTCTGACTTGAACTGTTGAAACTGCTGTATTACAGAAAGCAGAGAAAAAATGCTGTTGAAGGGTTGTTCTACCCTTGCCTAGGTTTTCATGTTCTGTTCTTAAGCATCTATTATTGTCTCCCAGCAAAGAACTCTTGAACAGAATCGGCATTTGGTGTGTTCTTGACTTTAAATAACTTGTCTAAATCCAAAGCCTCTCTCCGTCATGATTTATCTACCGCTTAAGTGAGAACAGTGATATTTGCCTGTTACTAAATACGCAGTGCTTTACCATAGCTCTCCAAGTAAAGCCTACATGCTGTGGTATCACCTCTGTGATAACTCTCCAGAATGTTCTTTCATGAAATTATTGGAAGCTTTCTTGTTAGATGTGACGTGTGTAAGAAAACATTTATTTCCTCTTCTTGGAGAAGTAAAGCTTACAAATATGTTGTAATTCAGTGATGTGTTTTTATCAGTGCTTTTACAGTTAAGCGAAGTGGTTTGAGCACAGAAACTGAGTTCTCGTATCATGTCTTGTAGGGACTGTGTTTATTTTCTCAAACATTTGCCTTGAAGTTTAACTATGACTTAGATGCCCAGGTCAGTGCCTTAATCAAAAAGTAAGTTCCATTTTTTTTGAGGTTCATGCCAGTAGATCTACGTACCAAATAGGTATCGTAAGCTTAGCATCTCAGTTATGATGTTCTGATAGAGAGCAAGACTCGGAAGTTGAATCCAAGAGTAGAAAGTGCTGGCTTAGTGTAATTAATAGAGAATAGCTAACAAAATACAAATCTGTTTTTCTGTTTATTTCTTTTTTAAAGATCTCATTTTTTAGAATGCTTGTCAGACTTTTTTTTTTTTTTTTACCTTAGCGGAAGTTTCCTTTGTAGTTTTAAGTGGTCTGTTCTGGTGTACAAAGCGTAATTTTTAGTTTTGGAGATAGATTGTATGCAATGTATAGAATTACCTGAAGTCTTTTGCATCTTGTCACTTTCTCCCTATCTTTGTTTAATCCCATTGAGTTCTATTTTGAAACTCTTGTCTGGAAGGCAGCTTCATCTGCCAAGGACCTGTTTCTATTGGGTCAAGCTTAGCTGAGAGAAATTGATTAAAGTTAACTGCTTGAAGGAGGAGAAGAGGGCAAAGCAGTACTATCGAATTTGAGGGATATCTTGATTAGGAAAAATGGCAAGAGGCATCTAAGGATGTTTGGATGAAGGAAAGCATAAGCTCTACCTATTTCATTTCTGAGCCTGGGATATCATATTGGCAGCATATCAAAGTAGCGTATGCTGGTTTTTGTCTGAATTTTGTAGGCGTTGATATCTTTCTAAAATGCTGCTATAAACAACATACCTTTGTGTTTTCTATCACTCTTGTATGACTTGGATAAAAATGGGTAGTACTTTCATGTGTGCTTTGCATTGATTTAAATGCTAAGAGTTTAAATTTTCCTTGTCTGCCATCTGCTGGATGTTGAAAGTTTAGCAGGAGGGTGAGAACACTTCCTGAAGAGGTCAGGAAACGTTCAGAATTTCAGCTGAAAAATACTTTTGTCTGGAAACAGTTTCCTGCCATGGAGTAAGATGCATGAAAACTAGTGGCTCTTGAGTTGACTGAAAAGACAGGAAAATGTTTGTCTCTTTGTTTCTGTTTGTAAGTTAAATACTCATGAACTGTTCTGTTTGGGCTCAACTACTTCAGCTCTGCTGAAGTCAGAGGGGAAAGAAGAGGTTTTCTTTAGAAAAATAACGTGACTGAAAAAAATGGAAGTTGATATATTGAATTAAATTTTCTAAGATATACTGTAATAAGCATATAGAAAATAAACTGAGACATTGAGGGGAAAGAGATGTAGCTTCTACTTAATATCATAATTGTGAATAAAGATGGCAGGGCAATTGCGGGGCAATAATATTGGCCTAGGCTGCATCTAAGAGAAACAGATATGTGTCGTTTATATGAATCTCTGTTTCTTTAACAATTTTATTAATATGAGTACAGATCTATATATAACTGATTACAAGATTACTGCTGGTAGTAGGAAGTTTGGAGAAGACATCGTTAGATTTAAAATCTAGTTATAAACATACAGTAAATCAGATTTAGGAAGATCATGTTTTTTTGTCTTGTGGGCTGCTGTTTGAGTTGAGAATTTAATGGATGCGATTCATGCACTGAAGTCTACATTTGTGGGGTTATTTTTGTTTCAAGACACTCTCCTTCCTTCTCATCCCCAAAGATTCATATTGGACTTCCTTTATTATGTTGACATTTGTGGGTTCTTCTTTTAATAACTTCAGGGTATTGTTGGAGTCTCGTCGTAAATCAAAGAAAATTACAGCAAGAGGAATCTTTGCAGGTGCCAGGGTGGTACGAGGAGTTGACTGGCAATGGGAAGACCAAGATGGTGGCAATGGGCGCAGAGGAAAGGTAAAAATAAAACTTAATTAATTTTTAATTTAAAATTTTAAATTAATTTAAATTTTAATTTGCTGGACTTTAAAAAATATTGCTGTGTAATGCTCAAGTATTTAGAAAGAGGAGGGGAGGTATACTATGACCAGTTGGTGTAAGTTTAATTTTACATTTTTACAATACCAGCACAAAATTTTTAAAACTAGTGATTTTTTGTCTTGGCTGTTCTGTTTGAGACTGGCTGCTAATAACATTAAGATCTTGGGCATATTTCAGCATTACCAGAGAGCTGGTATAAAAACAGAGCTCTCAAGGATAGCCCTGTGTGGTCATCACTGTATTCTGTAGTCTTATTGCTTGTGGGTCAGCACATTTATGTATCTCTTAGAATCATAGAAGATTGGAAAAGATCTCTAAGATCATCAAGTGCAACCATCAACCCATCGCCACCATGCCTGCTAAACATGTCCCGACGTGCCACATCCACATGTTTTTTGAACACCTCCAGGGATGGTGACTCCACCACCTCCCTGGGCAGCCTGTTCCAATGCCTGACCACTCTTTCAGTAAAGAAATTTTTCCTAATATCCAATCTAAACCTCCCCTTCTGCAACTTGAGGCCATTGCCTCTCGTCCTATTGCTAGTTACTTGGGAGAAGAGATGAACACCTGCCTGACTACAGCCTCCTTTCAGGTAGCTGTAGAGAGCAATAAGGTCCCCCCTCAGCCTCTTCTCCTCCAAACTAAACAGCCCCAGCTCCCTCAACTGCTCCTCATAAGACTTGTTCTCCAGACCCTTCACCAGCCTTGTTGCCCTTCTCTGGACGTGCTCCAGCACCTCAATGTCCTTCTTGTAATGAGGGGCCCAAAACTGAACACCGTACTCGAGGTGTGGCCTCACCAGTGCCAAGTACAGGAGGATGATCACTTCCCTGCTCCTGCTGGCCCTTGCTCCTGGTTTTCAGTACTTGCACCCTGCATTTTTGTTTTTTCGTCTAATAATTATGGGCACTTTCCCTGTGTAAAATTAAAAAATCTGCAACTGTTGTATGTGGGTATTGTATTACTGGCTTAGGACATTATATGAGTGTTTTTGATATAGTTGTATAATAAAATTATTTGGATTTATTGAAAATTGCATGGAGTGATATATTGCTAATCATAACCTTTGCAGATTTTGTGTTTACAACTTACATTTACCTTGAGAACTAGCGTTTGTTTTAAGTGTGAACATACAGCAGGGAGTGACTTTTATCACCAAATATGAGATATTCTAGAAGGAGAATTGGATGCTCTTATCTCTTGGTGAACTGGTGGGTTATGTTGCATTTATTTTTAGTACACTTAAGCAGCAATTAAAAGACATCAAGAAGTTCCTGAATAAAATATTTAGCCTATTTTGTATCCTAGACATTTATGGAAGCTTTAGAACTTTTGGAGATTTGATTTTGGATTTTGTTGAGAGGAAACAATAAATTAAAATCTCTTAAAGCAAGGGATATTCAGATGCAGCTTTTTTCATCTTGATTATTTACTCCTGGTTGTGAATTTTGCAAAATATTTTGAAATCTCTGAAATTTCTTTGCAAAATAGGAGTCCTATCCTGCATTGTCTGCTTTGTGTACTAAACTTGAATTAGTGGGATTACTTGCAAGCTGAAAATATGTTTAAATTCATATAAATGTTTTTAATGAGGAAAAGCAGATGGTAGACAGCAGAAACAGTTTTTAAATAAATGCAAATAAGAATGAAGACATATTCTGGAAAATGTTTTGGGTTTTTTTGTTTTGTTTTTTTCAAATAATGGAAGTGTTTTCAGAATTTGGTGCATGGCCTCATGATTTCAGAAATGTCAGGGAAAGTCCTTTTCACTCTCCTTCTTTTGTACTGTTGTTAAACAGATTAGCTCTGGAAATAAAACTTTGTCTCCTAACACGGTGCACTGCCATCAGGGTAATGCAGGTTAAACCAGAAATATTGAAGCAGTTAAAATAGTTTTCATACTGTTTTTCTTAGTTAAATGCTGCTTCTGGTAAGAACATGTCAAAGCATCATAAAATAAATCTTTACGGTTCAGATTTTGTTCTCTACCTATGTAGTTAGATTGTCTACCAAATATGCAAAAGAAAAAACAGCCCTACAAAGTATATATTCAGGCTGCCGTCTCATTAAGACACCTATGGAACACTTTTACGAAACAGAAAACAGCTTCAGAATAAATTTTATATTCAGTAAAACTGCTATATCCTGAAGTATTCTGAAGAGATGTTCAGATTGTGCTTCTAAGTCTTTGTTCTAGAGACAATTTTCTTATTTTTGAAACTCAATAGGTAACTGAAATCCAAGATTGGAGTGCGTCGAGTCCACATAGCGCAGCATATGTTCTTTGGGACAATGGTGCGAAGAACCTTTACAGAGTTGGCTTTGAGGGCATGGTAAGTATAAAAGAACACAAAGGGTGAAATGCATGGTGGGGGAAGGGTAGTAAGAATAACTTGTTGTGCTTTATTAGCCTGCTTTTGTAATATGCTTTGACAGTTTGCATGCTGTTAGGTCTTTGTGAATACAGCTGTATGGATCATGCATATGTATTAGTAAGAAAGTCTGATCTGGGAATTTATAAAACGTGAATAACTTAAAGTTAAGGGCTGGTTTCTGCCAGAGTATAATAAATATTTACATCACATGCATGATTGTCTTACTGTGCTACTATTGTGCTTAAATTAAAATTCAGAAAAGAAAAAGAAGCTTAGTCATGACCTTTTTAAAGACCCTATTTCGTTAACTCCGGAACTCTTCAGTTCAAATTTCAGTGTGATTACTGCAAGATTTGCAGTTTTACTGGCAACACTCAGAATCCTTTTGAGAGCAATTTTTTTGTTAATGGAAAGGTGCTGAGCTGAATTACAACCTTAATTTGCTTTAGCACTGAATTTTTCTTTTTGACTTCATAGCTTCTACAGCTTTGGAGAGAAAATGGGTCAGACTTTAGCCTAAGTGCCTCTGTTGCTGGGTTTTCTTATCCTAATGTAGGTCAGGGAAAGGTTACTTTGATTATTAGCTGCTTATAACATCTTAATTAACATTTTCTTTGCATGATTTTTGTTTGATACTGCAGAGGAAAACCATGTTAACTTAAAATTGAAGTGTCATCTTGTCAGATGTGTATCCGTAATAAAACGTTAAACAATGACTAGTCTACTTTTTTTTGAAAGTAAAATATTTTGCTTTACAGCCTAACTTGAAATAAAGTTTATTTTTATAATAAAAAATAAAAACTAAATACCACTTTTGCAGTAAATACATATTTTAGTATTAGGTTTAAAATGACTAAACATCTTTAGTGCAGGTCAGCTTTTATGATGTATGAAGATGCTAAGGATAAAATATAAGTCAGTATTCAGTTACGTCCTTCATGGCCCCACCCCCCTAGCGCTAAAGAAAATTTTTTACATACTGGCAAAAGAGAAAGAAAGTTACATGTAGTATTATGTAGCATAATAATATTATTAAACCAATGGTTGGTATCTTCCCCTTTGCATTTGATTGTGATGCATGGAAAAGGAGCACAATTACAAAATCTGGATAGAATGAGATACAGATCAACTGGTTTTTGGTTGTGATTTCAGTTACTGTGTTAAAATTTGTTCACTGCATAGTAGGAGTGCTATTCATTCTGGCCTCAGGAAAAATACCTTTAAGATAAGTTATATTCTGTTCTGAAAGTTATTCTCTTAATATGTTTATTATTTGTAAATCATCTATATTCTGTTGCCAAACAGGAAAGAAGTGTTAAGTATATCTAGAATACGTGATTCAGTACTGCAACTGTGATTTTGAATGGATAAGGGTGACCCATCCCACAAGATTTGTACAAATAGAAATATTTGGCCGGTCATCTAATTAACAACAAAAAACTGTTAAAATGTTTCTTAAACCACATATATGTATATGTTCTATATAGGATAATATCTGTACGTATGTATGAATAAAAAGGATAGTTTAAGGCTTTATATGTAGTGCTTCACTGATTGCAATCCATTCCTACACTAATTTTATCTGTGTTGGATACTTTTATCAAATGCAGTTTTCACTTCAGACAGAATGAATTCTTGGATATCTGTGACAAATAGTCATTTGAAAGCTAGATTTTATAACTGATTAATTGCTCCCTAAGTGTACTTGTGATTATTTCCTACTATTTATGGGCTGTTGCATAAAGCTGACTAACGCACTTTAGAAAGTTCATGTAAAGTTAGGGCAAACTTGTCTTGGGACTTAGAAATTGGATAAGAACATCCAGAGAATGTGGAATCAACAATACTTGGAGTGTGTGCCCATGTAAATACAGCTGAGAAGAGACCCCTACTTGCAAATGAATAACATTTGGCTCAGATGCAAATGGGGCTGATTAAAGACACACAGCTTATTATTGTAAGTCCAGGTTGCTTGTTTGATAGCTGACAGGCTGCATGTGGTCCTCAAAATTAATCTGTCTGGCCTGCCAGCTTTTCCTGGGGAGGGACGAGAATTGGCTGGTGGGGCAGCAGGTGCTGGCTGAAAACTTGCATTTATTTGTGGTCATCTTTAGAGTTTTTATTTGAGTTTGCTGTTGTGTTTACATACGAAGTGGTTGAGAGGTGCATCTTGCCTTGCTTTGTAAAGCCTAGCATTTAAATCTGGGAATTTCTGCTGCCACAGGCCATGAATTACCAAACTGAAATCTGTTTTTATGATACTGTTAGGTTGAATAACGTTTGCTACATTCATAGTAGGAATAAAGTACGGCTGACTAGTACAATTATTGACACTGCTTGCATTTCATGTCTATTTGTATTCAGATTCGAGAGCCAGACCAAGCTGTTAACCACATTACCTGCTTTAGAAATCTGTGAAATTAGCATTTTGCGATGAAAAGATACACTATGTGGAATTAGAATGTTAATGACAAGATTGTGGTTTGGCTTTTTAGACTTCTTTCTGCTTTTTATTTCTTCATATCACATAGCTGAGGATGTGAAGCTGGTAACTTCCATTGGTGTTCAATAAGCATTATATTCTACTAGAACAGATTTTGCTATAAAAACTTAAGAAAGCAGTTCCATCAGCAGAAGTGCCCTAAGTCAGTTTCATTATTTAGGATTGTTTTGTGCTACGAAATTTCTTTGCTCTTGCCTTTTTTGCTGTAATTAATCTCCTCTTCTTGTTTTTCGTTGTGGAGGATTTTGCTTTTATCTGTGTAGCCTTTGAAAGAAGTAACTGTAGTTATCATCCATCATTGTCTCAGTAGTCTGTAAGCCATCTGCGTTTGTGTACTTTTTTCCACAAATTCTGAGTAGTTGAGTGCATAAGGGAAGTTGAGCAGATTCCTTGCCCTTGGGTTTTTGATGTTACTTCAAACTTTGTTATCCTGATTGTTACCCAGTGTCTGTTCATCAGCTTTTATTTGGGCTACCCTTAAAGATAATCCTTGAAATTACACTAGAGGTGTTTAAGAATGACTTAATAACACTTTTTTTTTTTTTTAATAAAAACAAAGTAAATGTCTTAGCATACCAGGCATTGCAGGTGAGTGTTACAAAGTATATAGAAATATGCTTTCTGGTGCAGTTACAACTGTCAGATCTGTGGTGTAAGACAGATCTTCAGCTCTCAAGTGTGTTAAAAATGAAGGGTTTAGGAAGAAGCAACAAGAATTTTCATTATTTTGTTAGTGTCCTTCTGTTGCTTCTAGGTGCTGATCAAAATGGATTTAAAACACAGAAACATGAATTTCAGCCACCTTTACACATGCAGCAGGTGTTTTTTATTATGTTACTTGCAGCATAGCTAAAGTTAGGTGGTTAGTTGTTTTGGAATCCAGAAAGGAAGGTGATAATTATGTATACCTTGTGCATTTATTTGCATCTGTCAGCAGACTTTCTTTCACTTCTTGTTTATGTAGTCTTACTTCTCTACGTTTCTCCTGTAGTCTCAACCAAGCCAGATTCGTCATCTCTCTGTAACTGAGTTGCTTAGAAACATATTTCTGTTAAGCAGAAATGTACTCAGTGATCGTTTTCCAACTTTTTTGTTTACAGTATTAACCCACAAGGAAGACTTTTTTTAAAGGGGGATCATTTAAAAAAGTTACGCTTGGAAGGTTTTTATAAGTGCCTGTAATCAATAGACAGTGAGGTTATAAACCGTTCGCTCAGGATTTGCCTGAAGTCTGATTTCTGTAAGAAGCTGTTGCTGTTGGTTTTATACCTCACACCTCTTTACCATTTCAGTCACTTTGTCTACTATCTTCTACCTTCTCCTTTTATTGCTTTTGCTTTTCTCAGCTTCTTGGAACTGAACATGATTTTAGTTCATTAAATTTGAAGTACAGCATTTCTTACAAACCTTTATCCACAATTTACCGATTTATCCTTCCCTTGTTGTCTTAATCAGGTTGCAAAGCAGCGTGCACTGAGTTTTTTCCATTTGCCCCGTAAGGGCTTATTTCCTTGCCAAAAGCTGTGGTGAGTTTAAAGACTTAAAATGACCCTTATAGGGTGTATTCATTGCTACTTCAAACGCCTGCTGGTATATCTGTAAGATGAGTATTAATTTCTCTTCTGGTATTCACTCCTGGTGTTAGATGCTATTTCAGCACAGCTCTGGATCAAACATTCCTTTTCTTAGCACACCTAGTTTCCTTATCAAGTCTGTAGACAGCCCTCCCTGGTTTTGATGGATAGCATTCCATATTGATTGGAATATCTTAATAGTTATTCCATTAGGCAGCTGCTCCTTCAGCATTGTTTTCCTCTTTGAGGTCAGGGAGGGTGGCGCTTTTACACCTCCTGCCAACACTGCTGACAGTGCTGTAGTGTACGTTTTTTTTCATTCCTTGAAGTTTTTATGATGATGAAATTGCTGCTGTTTTTTCAATGGTATGATTGGCTGGTAAGCCAAAGTAAACTGTTATGTTTTCTGTATTTCCCTTTTGGCGCAGCAGATCATGATCTTTATGTAATACAATCACATACAGCTGGAATGCGAAGAGTTTTTCAGCAAGTCAGAAGGTAGATGCTAGCAGACCAAAGTTCTCTGCTATAGGCAAAACCCATTGTTACCCACTGGCTGTTGTGCATCAGCTGTTACTACTGGTCTGAAAGTCCTGCTGTGCAATGTTTTGTCCTTGTGCTGTTCCTTGAGGTTTCATTATGATGATTTCCTGCCTAATTGGGGCTTCCATCTCTTCTCTATACACAAATTCCACAATCTGTAGCTTGTTTTTCTGTTTCTTGAAAGTATCCTCTTCAGGGTTCATTGAGTGTTTTCTCCATCAGGGTAGTGTATAAAAGCTTATGTTTTGTTTACATGTTTGCGTGTTTCTCTCCACCAAGTATTTACACCCAGCCTCACTGTTGTTACTTCTTCTGCACACAGTGTCACCCTGAGTCTAAAACTTGTGTTTTAACATCCCTTGTGTTTTGGTACGTTCGCTTTTGCGCTTGTACGTCTCATCTCCAAACGATCTGCTATTTCAATCCGTTTACAAGACTTGGGGAGACTCAAAAACCTTGTAAAAATCCCGGTGGGGTTTTTGGAAGTGTGGTACCACAGAGCTGGCCGAGTGAGCCCGAGAGCTGGCAGCAGGGATGCGTTGGCAGCCTGGTGTGTTTGTGCTAGCGGGGGGATCTCTTGCCACCCAGTGACCAGGAGCTTAGCACCACCCCTGATTTTTCTACTTAGACTACTTGGGCAGAAGAAAGCTTGTTTTCCTTTTCTGATAAATGTAGTAGCTGAGTGCTAGAAGTAGAATTGTAGTTTCTTGCCCAGCTTTCGTGGTACTGAAGTATATCTAAGTACAGTTTACTGTAAAGCTCCAGGCTCTTTTTTGGTTCGATTATGTTTTTTAAGACATTGGCAGGCCTTTCATGTTGGTGTTACTTTTGCTAGTGGTGCTGTTCGCAAAATTGCTGAAGGAACCCTTTGCTGCATATATGAGTTAGTTTCTTACTGCCTTAATCTCTGTCAAGTGCCTCATCTTTCTGTGCGCTTTGAGTCCTGGTTTTTTTGGTGAATGCTTATGTAAATAAAATAAACGTGTTACCTTGCTTTTCTGTGATACTTAGATGGGGCTCTTGTTTTACTCCTTAGTGATCTAACATTGATTTCACTGTGTAAGTGAAAAGAAGACAGATGTGAAGCTGAGGTTCAACATCAAGTTACCACTTAGTTTTACAACCAAGTGTATCATTATACTCCAGAAATAAACTATGTGTCGGGCATGGTTCAGGCAGGGTGAAAAAAGGAGAGCAGATTTGTAGGTTTCTGGTAGGTTTTTCCCACCCCCCCACCCCCCCGTAAAATTTAAGGTATCTTAACCTGCTTCCTAATAATTTCTGCTACAAGATAGTAATTAGCCTTTTACTGAATATTTTATTTATTCTGCTAGCTTGCAGCCATCAGTCCATTCTGTATGTTAACACTTTCTGTAATGCAAACGATCTTTCACCCTGATTATGCTGGCTGGGAGAAGAACTGTTTAGGACCCTCCCGCTCTCTGTTCTTAATGCTGTGGAGAACCTGGAAACAGCTCTTGCGTTTGTAGCCCTTCCCGACTCTGGCGCAGACAGCTGGTTGTTGCACGACACGAAGAGTTTGCATTCAGCGGGTGAGACCGAGGGCTCCCGGGCGCATTAAATCTCTCTTGGCCTGGGGGAAGGACCCAGCTTTGCCATCTGGGGTGGCCAGTGCAGCCCCTTTGTCTTCGGCCACGTCGCACGCAGCACTGGCCTGACGGCTGGCAGCGTTTTGCCGGCTGCGCGAGCTCTTCCCCTCGTTTCTTGTAGGATTTGAAGAGCAACTAAATCTCATTATTTTCACTCAGCTGTTTTCATCATCATTTTTTTCAAAAAATGGTGGTACATTCTTTGTAGATAAGGTTATACACTGAAGTTTATATTGTTTCTGGCCGCTTAGCAGTTATGGGTTGCTGAGGGTAGTATTGTGTTAATCAGTACCTTGATGATTTGGAAGACTCAGGAGTTTTCGCTGTAATCCTTTTGCAGTAAATCTCGGGTGTGGGAAAGGTAATTGTTAAAGTATTTGTTTAGTTCTGGCCGATTATATCGTACCAACCACTTGTCCTCTATTTCCTCCCCCATCCCGTAGAATATTCTGACACATTTTGCAAACAGTTTCCTATCTCCTTCCCTACTCATCGTGCACACAAAATGTCCTTTGTTCAGTGAGAATTGTTCCATAGGGAGCGCTGGCAGATGGTAGCCATTTGGCTTAAAGGGTTACACAGGGAAAAAACAGAAGAAAGGAGAATTACAGGAACTCTGCTGGTTTGATGAATAGGAGTTGGTTATCATACTTGGAACCTCTGTTTTTCAGATAATGTTGAACAGAGTCTTTCTGGAGAATGAGCTTTGGAGCTTTACTCTTGAAAAGGATCATATTTAGCTCAGAATAGTGGGGAGGTTGTTTTTTAAGTAATATCCTTGTGTTCTGTATATTCTTAATTGGAAATTCTTCATTTTGTAGGATTTGTATGCCAGTTTTTCTTCCCCAAGTTAAAAATGTATCTGTCAAAAAGGATTGGAAAGGGGGGGCAGCAGTGGCAGGCATGAAAGGATCAGTACAGGAAACGCTGTGGCTTCAAGCACTGTCTGCAGATATTTGTTTCTTTTTCTTTCCTTGCTTGTGTTCACACACTCATTTTAAAAGGGAAAAATTGTAGAACAATGCAAAGGAGCGTTGTGTTACTTTAATACATTTATTTGAGTTAAAAATGTCTCATTCTTTATAGCCTTTTATATTGGTAAAGGTTATTAAAATCTTGAGAATGTCAAGGCTGGTAGATTGGAAAATATTTGAGATTGTATATATCAGTGATGAATTCATGGGGTTTGGTTTTTGTACGTATGATTTTCAGCCTTTCTTAATTGAGTTCTAGTTTCACTGACTTAATGTTAACCTGGAGACTCAGTCAGTGAGGACTAAAGTTGTCTCAATCTCTCTCCGTAGTCTGACCTGAAATGTGTCCAAGATGCGAAAGGAGGCTCTTTCTACAGGGACCATTGTCCTGTGTTAGGTGAGTGTGTTAATTATACTTCATCTGGATTTCTCTTTCCTTTTTAAATGTCTTGAAAGGACTGTCCTTACTAGTGAAATATAAGTGGTAGCATTTCTATGCATCAATAATAAATTATGGTACTTTTCTAGATGTAGTTGGTATCAATGTGCCAACTGGATGGCAGGGCACCCATTAAGTCTTGACTAAGTAGTAAATTAAGTCACATATCTTGTGCACTGTATTTCTAAAGAGCCAAGCATAGTGGTGCATTTTTATAAGACTGTCTTAAATATTCAGAGATGTTCATTGAAGTAGCATATACATGGCCATAAACAGGAGTCATGTGAACATCCAACTTAAACTGTTGTTTTGTATTAATACTAGTATATGGTGTGAAATCTTGGTTGAGGTTTTCTGTATCAGCTATTGTACTGACTTATTCCTCTAGTGTCTTAGCTGGGCTGTAGAGATGTGCAGAGTATATTATAAAAAATAATTGCCAGGTCTTTTGTTTTTTGAAATATGAGCCAGTTGGGATAAAGTTTATGAATTATTTGGCACAAATTTCTTAATTATTAATGTGCATTTCCTTGGCAACACACCTGGTCATAAAACTGGACACTACAGAAAAATTGGTTTTCTTTTGAGTTTCGTATTGCAATGCATAAAAAAACATTAGCTGGTAATACTGGTTTTCCTAAAGTGATGAGAATTCTCTATTTACTAGTCTTAATCTAATTTATTGCACAAGTACTGGAAGTATGACCTGCAAGCACTATTCTTTTATTGACAGCATTGGTGAAAAGGTGAAAACAGGAAAGGTCTGTTTTGTTCAGAAAAAAAACAATTGTCCAAGAAGTCACTTAGCTGTTTACTGTCAAGTAGGTGAATTGTTCAAAAGTAAAAAACCAGGGCACTCTGGTCTTTGTATCTTGATTCTGTACTTAAATTCAATTTTGTCATTTTAGTCTGATGTGAATAAAAAATGGAAAAGTAGTAATAGGATCTTACTGGTTCATTATTACACAGGTAAACTTAGGTTCTTATGCATGCCCCTTATTCATTTTGGTTCTCGTTTTAAAAGTACAAATCTGTTTTGTACATGTAGCTTTCTTTTAGGGTGATATTGTATTTGAATTCATGAATATTAATCACTAGAGATAGTAGGAGATGATTCTTTGTTAAATTCTTCTCCTTCCACTGTTTGAAGTTGCTTTTAATAGATGACAATGAACTCAGTTCATCATTCTCGCCACATTATCCTCCATCTTCTGAGTCTTATGCTTTGTTGGAACATCTGTTCCTTTTATTTATCTTCTGTATCAGTTCACAGATACATTCCTGCTGTGAATTTAAATATATGCTTGCATTAAAAACCAGAAAGTTGTTTTTTGAAGCTTTGTGATATTCAAAGTAGAGTGCAAATAATACTCCAGTAGGGGCCTAATTAATACAGAGAGTTGGGGCAAGGTACTGGAACTGATTTTGTTCAATACCACATTGTGACCTTGATGATGAGACAGAATACAATCCCAGACAATTTTCAGATGATAGCAAGTTGGCATAGGGGTATGGTTGAAAGTAGAGCTTTATTCAGAAGAGTCTTGAGGAAGTGAAGAAATTGGTGAATGGAGACCTCATGGAGTTCAATCAGAAATTCAGTTTTGCACTCTGACTGAAATAATACTAAGTCCTGTTTGTGTCATTGTCCATCATCTCCCTCCCCCACCGCCGTTTCGGGAAACTGTAGAGGTTCTAATGGTGGGCTGCTAAAGTGGTTAAGAGACTGATAGGACATGATTTGCGAGGAGGAGGAGCTGGGCTTTTTCAGTCTGGTAAGAAGGAGGTTAAGAGGTAATCTGCTAGACACCTACAACCACTTGAAGAGTGATTGAAAATGATGGCACCAAAATTGCGGTAGTGGCAAACAGAATAACAACAAATGGTAGCGTCCTTAAGGCCACCTTCAGCAACTTGAGAGGTTCAGATCAGGGACTGAATTTTTGTTACACCTACAGCTCTATATTGCAGCACTGGAAAAAGTTACTTGGAGAGGTTGTGGAACTTCAGTCCTTGGGATCTTTCAGGACTTGGATAGGCAAAGCCACAGCTGACCTCAGCTGATTGTTAGTTCAGCTTTATGTGGGGTGTCATACCAAGTGACCTCTAGAGATCATTTCCTCCAACTAATTCTTCTATAATTCTCTGCTGTTTTATATCTCTTCCTTTCTGAGACTTCCCTGTCTCATCAGGGCTGTCTCTGGGATGTTTGCTGTCTAAGTTTTCTATCTAGTGAGTTCCATATCAGCAGTTTTTTTGAAGAGTTATTCTTCGACTTTGTCCTCTGCAGAAGTAGCTGTTTTCCATATTATGTGTGTTTCGCTGTGAAGGTGAAGAGTGCAGACTCAAAATAGTGGTCCATCCGTAGGTCCTTTAAACTAAGACCAGGACAGAAAGAAGTCACTGGGTGATCATAGAAGTCAAAGTGCATTGAACATGAGCATTTATTCATGGGCGTGTTTCCTTTCTCAGCAGTTTCTTCTTCAGTAGTATCAGATTCTCTTCTTCACCCTCTGACCTCTGGAGACTTTTAGTGCTGCAGCTAGTGCTGCCAGCATCTGGTGTGGATTTCAGGCTCTGGAATCAGTCTCCCTCCAAATAACGTTTTTGTCTCTCTGTGTCGGGTCATTTGTGTGTGCTTCCTTATTGTCACAGTGTAAGGACCCTTTCTCCATTATTAGCTCTTGCTTGGAAGAGGAAAAATAAACGCTCCTTTCCCCCTTAGAGACAGCAATATTGCTAAAGGAACTCTGCAGACCCGTTCCTTTGTCACTGATGTTGCCGTGGAACTCGATCTACGTGACTTCTGCAGTTGTACTTTTCGCCATTCTGTGGATGGCACCAGATACCATGCTCAAGTTCTGGCAGTAAGCAGGTCCACAAGTGTGTTCTCTCATCAGTTAGCACAGCTAGATGAGTGCGAATGTATGCTGTTTTCCTCCAGTTAATGAATTTTTGCCAAGACAGATCTTTTAAAAGCAGGCATTGTCCAGGGACAACATTTTAGTTTTAAATTTGCAGGGGTTTTTTTGTTCATAGTCATCTCACCACTTACAAGGTTAAAGATTTTCATCGGTCATTTTGGAGGTATTCTTTTGACAGTGCTTTCTCCACACTCAAGGGCTGACCCAATTCAAAACCACTTTCTGTGGGCCTTCTGCTTATCTTTCAGCCTCTGAGTAGATAGATGGCACTTTGTGTATGACTCAAAATTATAGGAGCTTTTATATATCTAGATGTCTAACACCATCTGATAGCTGTTACCATCCCAGTCAGAGCCCATAATGGAGCCTGTCACAAGTATTTAACATTTGCGAGTGTCACTGCTGTTTGCCTTGAAAACTCAACAAGAAACTCACAGTTCCACAGCCAGAGGTTCAGAATTCTTTTTTACCTGTTCACTCCTTATTAGCTATTGGCCACTACAGTTGCAGAGACAAGTCTCAGAAATTAACTTCTGTTCTTTAAATTGCATGGAGAATTAGTGTGGTCATGTGAACATTTTGTTCTTATTCTTTTTCAGGTGAGCAAAATGGTAACAGAAACCCTGGTGGGCTGCAAATAGGCGACCTTGTAAACATTGACCTTGATTTGGAAATTGTACAGTCTTTACAGCATGGTCATGGAGGATGGACTGATGGAATGTTTGAAACTTTAACAACAACTGGAACAGTTTGTGGCATTGATGAGGATCATGACATTGTAGTACAATATCCAAGTGGCAACAGGTTTGTTATATAGGCTTTGTCATGCATGGATTCTCACAAATTTCCTTTGCCTTTAGCACTTCTGATCACTTGGTGCCAGAAACTTTCTGTTCCTTCTTTTGTGTCTATTAAGATTTTCTTGAGAATTTTTGTATTCCTTCTACAATGTGTAATAAGGACTTACCTTTAAAGATGCATTAGTGGCAAAAGGCAGTTTCTTGCCTCTCTCAGCTTGGTGAAAACTTGAGTCCAAAATAATGAGTAATGTTCTGGCTATGTAATTTCCAAAATGTAGTGTTTTAAGCAGTAATTTCTTTTTTTAGTTAAAAGTATCCCATGGTTTCAAGGGAAATGATAATAGAAATGTAAGGTGAGTTTTCAGGAAAATGGGTTAAGAGGACAGGTGACAAACTTCTGACATTGGGCATATGCCTAATGTGGAGTGACGTTGGCACGATCTGTGCCGTCAGCTTGGATCTTCTCCTTTTCGAGAGTCGTCTCCATCTCTCCCTGGAAAAATAAACAATCTGTATAGCTACTTTCAGGTCTATTATATTGTTGTCAGCTTGCTTCCCCTTAGGCAGGCTATTTCTTCATTGCTTTACAAATGTACTTCTCTGAAGATTACCCTGGAAATATTCAGCTCATGAGCCACAGACAAGTTTATGGGCAAAAAATGGTTAACAACAGATACGCCGTGGTATCTAATTGCAGAAAGTTTGTAGGCACACAAGCAGAATCTTGTCCAACAGATTATTTTTAAACATGTATTTTGCTTTGCATGTTTAAAATCTGCTGTAAATGATTCATTGTCTAGGTGGACATTTAATCCAGCTGTTCTCACCAAAGCCAATGTGGTCCGAAGTGGAGATGCTGCTCAGGGTGCAGAAGGAGGTACCTCTCAGTTTCAAGTGGGTGACCTGGTTCAAGTATGTTATGACTTAGAGCGAATCAAGCTTCTTCAGAGAGGTCATGGAGAGTGGGCTGAAGCAATGCTTCCAGTAAGTAGTTTTATGTTTGGATTCATAGGATCATAAAACTTGTATAATATGTCTGCTTATGGTTGGTGATAAAATCTGGAGGTGGTGGGAGTCAAAGTGATTTTCTTTTAAGTTAGAGAAAGTGTATTTCATCAAATATTTTCTCAGATGTAGTAATCTGCTTAGCCTGATGAAACTTGGCTAAAGGTATTAGTGACTGTACTATTACACAATTGACTGCATAAAATTTGTGACTTACGATAACATTAAGATTTCTAAATATTTTATTTTTAGTATTATTTGCATTTGACCTTTTCTTTAATGCAGACTTTAGGTAAAGTTGGTCGCGTCCAGCAGATCTATTCAGACAGCGACTTAAAGGTAGAGGTTTGTGGGACATCTTGGACATATAATCCAGCAGCTGTCTCAAAGGTGGCATCAGCAGGATCTGCTATAAGTAATGCATCTGGTGGTAAGTTTGAAGAATAACCAGTAATGCATGTATGGAAAGTGTGTTGATTTAAAAAGTTGTTAATAAGTACTGCTACGTAGTTTGTATGTGAGGTTAATAATACTGAGACTTGGGATATGGCTAATTGATGTTATACCTGAGACAAAGACAAAAGAAAAAGCTTGCAGTCTGTATGGAGATGTTGGTTGTTGATTCCTTACTAAGGTGTAAAAACTCCAAATAGAATTGGGGTTTCTGTTTGGCCACAGTGCCAGTTGTGTCTTTGGAGGGCTGCTCGAAGGCCTGTAACGTTTAAATGATTGGAAGGGACATTCGACTGGAATAGGGACTAAGGCATGAAGAGAGTGTCAGTGGCTGTAGCAAGCAGCGTACTCCTTGTTTAATTGGTGGTGTGGGATAGCAAGCACAAGCGAGGGATCTGTTGCAAGCAGTTACGACAATATTCTTTCCTTAAAATTTCTGTCTTAAAATTTAGTCAGATATCCTTTGAGTAATTACAATGTGACTTTTTTGTGTGTGTCTATGTAATCACATTTGAGTTCTGTTCAACCTGCTCTCATTCATGTAAGGCAGAAAGGCTATTCAATGTGCTTTATGTTCTGTTGGCTGTTTCAAAGATCAATTAAACTAGAATGTTTTTCCTCTTTTTGGTCTTAGCTAGTCGCGTTTTCCTCTTCACGTGTTTGCTTTAATGCCGAGAAACCTTTCTACATAGTTTTCTAGACTTTTTCCTAGGGAGGCGTAGATACAGTGAGTTTGCTGCAATGAAGATAAAGTCACAGTGGCCATAAAAGTAACTAGAAGAGTAGCATGACTTAGTGTTTCAGATCACAGAGGGCAGGATATACACTAAGTTCAGCTAGAAGACTAAAAAGCTAGTTGTATCAATAGGTGAATTCATGTTCGTGGCTACTCCCTGCCCTTCTGTATTTATGGTAGACAAGCTATTTGTGGTTCAGTCAGCTTTGTTTTGAAGTGCCTGTTGTGACAGTCTCAACTATCTAAAGGCTGTTGAGGTGCAGCACTCGCTCAGAACTGAACAATAGCTTGCATCTGCCATTTTATGGTGGTTAGTGTATTACTACGTACATGCCTTTAGAAACATGGCAACTTTAGCTGTTATTGTTCTGTACTTGCGTGATTAGAATTGTAATCTTAACTGGCCTTTGTTTAATAATTATAGAGAGATTGTCCCAGCTATTGAAGAAATTATTTGAAACCCAAGAATCTGGAGATCTCAATGAAGAATTGGTTAAAGCTGCTGCCAATGGCGATGTTGCGAAAGTGGAAGACCTGCTAAAGAGACCAGATGTAGATGTGAGTGTTCTGGTTTGGCTGGACCTGTTCTGGGGATCTGTAATACTAAAGGAAGTGAAGCTGTCCTAGACACTCCTTGCCAGTCACTAGTGTGTCTGCATAGAAATAGTTCAGCCGGTTCCAGTTGGGGTGCCTGTGAAAGTAGTGCTCTACACCCTCTTTTGCTGATTTTGTGTTCTGTTGTCTACCGTGAATTAAAATACCTTCCAGTCTCTTGTCTGCCAGTCGGAGCAGAGAACCAAACACTCCCAATTAGTGAAGGGTCTTCACATTCTTCTGTTTGGAGGTGATAGAGGGAAGGAGGGTAGATTTGGGGGATTTTTTTGCTGCTGTTGTGGGTTTTGTTTTGGTTTTTTAACTCACAATGCAGATTAGGTGATCTGCTTTCTGTAAGATTCCTTTTATCAACTTGTCTAATTGCCTAGTAGTGAAAAGTCTAACAGAAAATGCTAAAAACTTACAGGACTTCGTTCAGGGAACAGTTTTTAAAATCACAATCAGATGTTTTCCTCACTATAGTGGTGGTAATTCTTGCAGATAAGAGACTAGACTCCATCAGTTCTGAGGACTGATTCATAGCTCAGGATTATACAAGACATGGTATTTTGTTCACACTGACTCTTGTTGTTCCCATAAATTACAAAATGAAGTTAAATATACTGTAGAGCAGAGGACTGGTATCATTCCAAGACCTGTTCTCAGTATCTTGCTTTTACAATAGCCCAAAGGTGAAAGATTGTAATCCAGCTATAGTTAAGATCTTAATGTTTCAAATAAATCAATTCCTTGTTTCTTTCCTTCAAGCTAGCTAGTGCTGTAGAAATGAAATAGAGAAGACCTAGATTATTTATATGTGCCAGGAAGGCAGCTGTCTAAAAATTGTTCATTTTATACTTTCATATGTGTGCTCTTGCTTCAAGTTTTCTAATTCACCTGCATATCTCCTGCTGAAGTGTCTCAGAGGGGTGTGTTTGTATCTTGCAACTTACCTCAAAGTATTGACATGCTTCCAGGTGAATGGACAGTGTGCTGGACACACAGCTATGCAAGCTGCTAGTCAGAATGGCCATGTCGACATTTTGAAGTTGCTTCTGAAACAGAACGTGGATGTAGAAGCAGAGGTAATGTAAATATTTCAAAATACACTTTGTGTCTCCTTAAGTTTTAAACTGTGCTACATACAGAACTAGCAATTCTATTGGAATTGCCTTTTTTTAAATGTCAGACAGAGTGAAAAACCTTTTTTTACGGTGATTATGTTCCCAAATTAGACTCCTACAAACAATATTACAAAAGGTTAATATCCAGTTCTTTAGCACCTCTAATTAAGTGAAATATAATGCTAATATAGTGGAGGAAAAGAGGGTTATCGGGAGTAGTCAACATGGATTCACCAAGGGGAAATCAGCTTGACCAATTTGATAGCTTTCTACGATGGCATGACTGGCTGGGTAGATGAGGGGAGAGCAGTGGCTGTTGTCTACCTGGACTTCAGCAAGGCTTTCGACACAGTGTCCCATAATATCCTCATAGGGAAGGTCAGGAAGTGTGGGCTGGATGAGTGGTCAGTGAGGTGGATTGGGAACTGGCTGAATGGCAGAGCTCAGAGGGTTGTCATCAGTGGCGCTGAGTCTGGTTGGAGGCCTGTAACTAGTGGTGTCCCCCAGGGGTCAGTACTGGGCCCAGCCTTGTTTAACTTCTTCATCAACGACCTGGATGAAGAGTTAGAATGTACCCTCAGTAAGTTTGCTGATGACACCAAACTGGGAGGAGTGGTGGATACACCAGAAGGCTGTGCTGCCATTCAGCAAGACCTGGACAGGCTGGA
>Ga0065711_1034440_pt1 | contig 23760 bp, 15 predicted proteins | sample Hoacrofraction12_FD_59098 | JGI IMG/M metagenome (GOLD analysis project Ga0065711, IMG submission 59098) | Hoatzin crop microbial communities from Cojedes, Venezuela - Epithelial fraction 12 v2 (version 2) | ecosystem: Host-associated > Birds > Digestive system > Esophagus > Crop | place...
TGGGCCTCGGCTGGGCCGGGGGGCACCCGGGGCCGGCTGCGGGCAGGGCACCGCGGGCCAGCGCCTCGCTCCGGGCCTCGACCGGGGTCAGCGTGCCCTGCTCCCCCCGAGGCCTCGGCCGGGCAGGGACGAGGGTGCCGCACAGCCCCAGGTCCCCGGTCCTGCCGTGGGGTGCGCTGGGGTCTGGCCTGGGGGTCTCGGTCCGGTGCTGGGATCTGGCCCGGGGGTCTCGGCCTGGTGCTGCTCCTGTCACGGGGAGGGGGTGAGGTGTGGCCAGGGCTAATGTGGAGCCCGGCTCCCTCCAGCTGCGACCCACCCTGCCAGCAGAAGGGCCCCTGGACCCCACGGGTCCGGCACCCTCCCGTCCCCATCCTGTGCTCGCCCTGTGCTGGCAGACGTGGCAGCAGGGCTCGCCCACTGGGGCCGGGCAGCGGTGGGAGCTGCTGGCAGCGGTGTCACCACCACCCTCCTCGGCGGAGGGCTTGGCCGGGGTGAGGTTTGGCTGCCCTGGCCCTGCCTGTCCTCGGGGGCCAGCATGCCCCATCGCTGACCCACCGTGGGGCCGAGCGGGGTCCCCGGGCAGTGCCGGTGAGGGTTTCCTCCCCGGCTGGCGCCCAGGGCCAGGTGCCAGCAGGGCCACCGGCCAGCCTGGCCGCCAGCCGGCAGGGATGCCCCACTGCCTCGCCTGCCGGCAGCTCCCTGCGGCTGTGCCGTCACCCCGTCTGCGCTGTGGGAATGCCGACCCGTCACCCTCTCCGGGTGTGACTTTGGGCCACCGTGGGGTAAAGTGTCCTTTCCTGGGCCTGGCTCCCTCCCGGGCCGGCAGCCGCCATGAGAGCCAGCGCATCCCAGCAGAGACACTCCAGTTCCAAGAGCCCTCTTCTGAACCAAAAACCCCTACTCGTGTCCCCGTCCACACCCACTCCTGCTGACGTGCCCCACGCTGTCAGGTCTCATCCTGCCGGGACCGGGGCGGCTGGCCTGCCCTGACCCAGCCGGGGCCGTGCCACTGCCCACACAGTGCTGGGCAGTGCCGCCGTCAAGGATGAGGCTAATTACTATTTTTCCCTGCACCACGCCAAGGCCGGGTGGCCCTGACGCAAGCGCTGCCTGTCCGGCTGGCTCGGCCGGCGGGACGCGGCAGGAGGAAGCGCTCGGGGACAGCCGCGGCCACCCCAGTCACGCCGTAGGAATCTGCCCGTGCCGCGCGTGGCAGCATCGCCGGCCGCCTCCCTCCCAGGCTCGGCCGGCGTTGGGGTTCCTCTGGAGGCGGTTTGGCTGCCGGTGAAGCGGCTCTGCTGGTTTTTCTCCTTGCCAGCACCTGAGCTGGGGAGCGCGGCCGGGTCAAAGGGGCAGGAGCGGGACCGAGGGGCCGGCGAGTGCCCCGGGGAATGCAATAACCAGGCCCGCATTCCTCCGGGGCTGCTGTGGAAACTTTAATTAAATGGGGAGGGGAGCCCGGGAGGAGGTGGGAGCTGCGGCGGCGCAGGGTGGGTTGAAGGGGAGGAGGATTAAAGGCTTAGGCAGGCACCCCCCGGCCGGGCCTCGGGAAGGGGCACGTGCCAACGTGGGCTTGTTTTGGGGGGCGTCAGGGAGGGCAGCGGCGCCTGCATCCGCCAGGCGAAGCCGCCGTGTTCCTCCCTGCAGTGACGGGGACGGAGCCCAGGGCCCCCGGCCTGCCGGTGCCCACTGGCAACACCGGTGGCTTTGTTCAGTTGCGGGGCCAGGCTCGCTGCTGCGGGAAGGGACCCCCCGACTCCCTGCGCAGAGTGGCCGTGGCCCGTCCTGTGCAGGTGTCGCCCCGCTGGCATCACCTTCGCCCATAAAACACATGGTGGGCGCGAAGTGGGGTGTCCCCCGCCGAGTCCCTCACCCTGGGCAGGCAGCGGGATGGAACGGGGGGCTGCAGGCAGGGAGGGGGGGCCCAGCGCTCCCAGCCCGACAGGCTGGCAGGGAAAGGCTGAGCCGGGACTGGGGGAATCCGAGCCCAGATCCTCCCCGCAGCCGGAAAATATGAATAATTTGGCAAATATCTGCGGTGCAGGCGCGGGGGAGCCCAGCCAAGGCAGCAGCAGGCCGCTGGCAGGGCGGTCCTAACACCTCCAGCAGAACTGGGGCCCCCTCCCCACCCTTGGGGACCCCCTGGGGCGTGGGGGGGGCTGCTCCCCTGTCCCCCATTTCGGAGGGGCGAGCACCCCGGCGAGCCTGAGCCGGGTTAACCCCTCGCTGCCTCGACATGACACTGGGGCGCGAGGGCGGGATGCCGGCGTGTGCCGGTGGAGCGGGGTGATGCTGACGGGGAGGCGGCGGGGGCGTGTGGGTGGAGCAGCCGTGCTGACCTGCCCATGCTCGTGGCGAGGCGAGGATGCGTGGCCGTGGCCCGGCCGGCCAAACCAGCCCGGAGCGGGGAGCCTGGCAGGCGTCGAGGAAATGCCAGCGTAATTAAAGGGACGAGAGAGACTTGGAGTCAGCAGCTGGTTGCAGCAGGGGACACGTCAGCGAAACCTGACCCTGGCATTGCAAAACCAGCCCCGGCCTCGCCAGCCTCCCGCAGCCTGGCCCCGTGCCGGCGCTGCCCACCCGGCCGGCCTGGCAGGGCGGGCATGGCTGGCACCCTGCGCCCAGGGCTCTGCCTGCCAGCAGCACCCTCGGGCTGCCGGGCCACCTCGGGGAGGTGGCACGGCGGTGAGGGGTGCCAGCTCTGCCCCCCAGCCCCCTTAGCCCCAAAACACGCTTCGCGAGGGCTCCGGGATGCCTTTTTGGCTCTGCTCGGTCCTCGTGCCGGTCACTGATGGCTTGGGCGGGGTGCGGGGGTGCGGCGCGACCCGGCAGCGGCATCAGCGCGGGGCTGGGGGCTGAGCCGGGGGTGCCGGGGAGGGGACGCGGTGGCGGTGACCCCTTGGATTCGGCACAGCTCCTCTCCGGTGTTGGGGGACTGACGGCACGGGTCACGGTGGGGCATGGCCGCTCAGCCCAGTGACTCAGGCTGCTGTGGTGACCCTGCCCAGCGGCGCGGGTGCACCCCACCCTCTGAGCACTCCACCCTGGGGGGCCCACCCCAGGCAGAAGCGAGGACAGAGCTGGCCGCCCCGTTAACCCTGTCAGGCTGTGGGTTACCGCCGGTGCCTCTGTGGCAAGGGGGGCTCCGCCGGGGGGGGGACCCGGGACATGGTGTCCCTGCCCTGGACAGGGCCCCCCACGGCGGAGGGGCGGCCGGGGCAGGCAGCACGTGCTGCTGGGTGACCCGCAGCTCCCCGCACGTGGCCGGGCCGCAGAGGGGGTCACCTGGAGCTACGAACAGCTTGGAGCAGGGGAGGAGGCGACGACGGCCAGGGCTGGTGGGGCAGGGGGCTGCTGGCCCCCTCGCCTCCAGCAGCCTGGTGGGGTTCGCCTCTTCCCTGCCCGGGGACCCCCCTCTGCCACCCCCACGTGCCCATGAGATGGGCTGGCAGGAGACATCGGGTCCCCAGCCCAGACCCCAGGTCCCGCTGCCGCCCCCTCGCCCGTGCTAATTAGGAATGTCATTAAAAGGGCTGAAAGACGGGGTTGAGAGAGGAGCCAGCTGCCTCTGAAGCGAGGACATCGCCCAGGGCCGCCCGCGGGGGTGGTTACAGCCTCGCTTGCCCCAGGAGCATCGTCCCCTCCGTGCCTGTCCTCAAGCAATGAGGGTGCAGCCCAGGGTGCTGTGCCGGGTCCCTGAGGTGCCTGCAGGGAGGGGGACAGCAAGGCCACCCATGGCCCGAGGGGACAGGAGCTAGCTGGGGGTGGCTAGCACGAGCCCCAGGACTGTGCAGGGACACAACTGGCTCTGCAGGACACAGGGGCGGGGGAGCACCTGGCTCCTTTGGCCCCACAGCCTGTGCCCAGGCCACCCCTGGGTGCCCCATCCCTGAGGGGATTGCTGCCGCCGGTGATCTGAGCAGGAGCCGACCCCCTGGGTGCTGCTGCGGGGCTGGTGGCACCAGCAAAGGGTTAAACAGTGCTGGGTGCGCGGGGAAGGCTGGCCGGGCTCCCACCCCCTCCCCGGCTGTTTGATTTGCACCCTGCCGAGAGCAGCCGGGGAGGTAGGGGCCCTTGCCTCGCCACGTTCCGGGGTCTCAGTGCCACACCAGAGACGGTACCGAGAGGCTAGGCCAAGGCCGGTGCGATGTGTCTCATGGTAGAGCCCGGGGCACGTAGAGGTGCCACGGCCCTAAATCCTGGGAGTGCGGGGAGGGGGAGAGCGAGGCGCTGGGGTGGACAGCTTTGCTCCTGCTGGCTGTAGCCCAGGCCGGAGCAGCACAGGAGGCAGGAGCCCAGCAGGGACCTTCCTGCTCACTCTGCGGTCCCTTTGGGGCCAGAGGGTCCCAGGCAGGGCTAGGGGAGATGGCTCTCACCCCCTGCACCGGTGCGGGGGTCTGAGGCACCCCGCAGCCCCACCAGTCTGAGGTCCCCCCCCGGCAGGGCCTGGCCCCTAACCTTGGCTGGGTTTCTCTCTCCCACAGAGCTGACACCATGAGCCAGCGGATCCTTTGCACGCTGCTGCTCCTGGCCCTTGGGGAGCTGGCCGGGGCATGTCCCTCAGGCTGCCAGTGCCAAGACCCCAAGACCATCCTGTGTGCGGCCAGACGGGGCCACACCGTGCCCCAGGGGCTGCCCCCCAACACCCTCTCCCTCTACGTCTTTGAGAACGGCATCACGATGCTCAGCGAGGACAGCTTTGCAGGCCTGCCCGCCCTCCAGCTCCTGGACCTTTCCCAAAACAAGATCACCAGCATTCAGAAAAACATCTTCCAGCCCCTGACGGAGCTCGTCAACTTGGACCTGTCCTCCAACCAGCTGCAGGAGATCACCAATGAGACCTTCCACGGGCTGCGGCTGCTGGAGCGGCTCTACCTGCAGCGGAACAGGATCCAGCATATCCACGCTGCCGCTTTCAACACGTTGGAGAACCTGCTGGAGCTGAAGCTGCAGAACAACCAGCTCTGGGCCGTGCCCCCCCTTGACCTGCCCAACCTCCTGCTGCTGGACATCAGCTGGAACAAGATCCCCGCCATCGCGCAGGGGGCCTTCCACACCCTCAACATCGAGTCCCTGAAGATCGCGGGGCTGGGCCTGACGAGCTTAAACGAGGAGCTCTTCCAGGCCCAGAACAACCTCCACGAGCTGGACGTCTCCGACAACCTGCTGGAGCGCGTGCCGGCGGTGCTGCGGCGGCTGGGCAGCCTCACCAAGCTCAGCCTGGCTGGCAACGCCCGCATCTCCCAGCTGCAGGCCGAGGACTTCCACAACCTCCACAACCTCCAGGAGCTGGACATCAGCAACCTCAACATCAACACCATCCCTCGGGATTTCTCCGGCTTCTTCCCCAGGCTGCGGGCCGTGACGGCTGCCGGCAACCCCTTCAACTGCATCTGCCAGATGAGCTGGCTGGTGCAGTGGGTGAACGCCAGCGGCGTGGTCCTGCGGCGGCCCGAGGAGACGCGCTGCCACTTCCCCCCCAAAAACTCCGGCAAGCTCCTCCACCACCTGCAGTACGCTGACTTCGGCTGCCCCACCACCACCACCACCACCGCCCCGACCACCCCACGCACCACCACGCTGCCGCCGCCCATGCCGATCCCCACCAGCAGCCGCCCGGCGCCGCAGCCCAGCGCCGCCGCTCCCAGCCTGGGGGCCAGGGCCGCCCAGGGCAGCTCCACGCCGGTGCCCTTCAGCGGCCTCCCGACTCCCAGCAGTCCCCCACCACCCATCTGTCCCCCTCGCACGTGTCTGAACGGCGGCACCTGCCTCCTGGGTGCCCAAAACCACCTGGAGTGCCTGTGCCCGGCGGGCTTCACTGGGGCATACTGCCAGGCGGAGGAGAGGGGGACGACGGCATCCCCGGCCACGCCAGCCCCGCCACCCAGCTGGCGGGTCAGCATCGCGCAGGTCAGCAGCACTTCCCTCAAAGTGGACTTGCAGAACTACATCCAGTCCAGAGCGCAGCTGAAGGGCATCCGCCTGAGCTACCGAAACCTCTCCGGGCCGGACAAGCGGCCGGTGATGCTGCGTTTGCCGGCTTCGCTCTCTGAGTACACGGTGCGGGCGCTGAAGCCCAACTGCACCTACCGTGTCTGCATCGGGCCCCTGGGGGAGAAGGCCTCCAAGGAGGAGCACTGTGCCGAGGCGCAGACCTTGCCGGTGAGCCACCAGCAGCACTCCCCCATCACCCAGAGCAAGGACAGCAACCTCGCCCTGATGATCGTCCCCGCGCTGGCCGCCGTGCTGCTGCTGGTGGTGGTGGTCACTGCCGGCACGTACTACCGCCGGCACCGCCAGGCGAAGGCACACGCCGGCACCGGGATGGACGCCAGCCCGCTGGAGCTGGAAGGGGTGAAAGCCTGCCTGGAAAATGGGGATTTGAGCAGCCATGGCTGCAAGGTGCCGGAAGCGGTGATGCTTTCCGGCGGCTCCGAGTGCGAGGTCCCACTCATGCAGTCGCGCTACCCCAGCAACAACAACACCCCGGGGCTCAAGCCCTCCTATTTCTGAGCCAGGTGGGACAGACGAGGGCTGAGCTCCAGCGGCGGCACCTGGCTGTGTCCCTCCGGAACGGCGAGGACTGAACTGAACTAAGGCAGAGAACCCCCAAACCTGTAACGTGCAATTTCCGAGAGGCGGCCACGCTTCGGAAGGAGACACTAATTTTGCCGCTCAGTGCCTTCATTTCTGTGACTCTACGTAGAACGTGGGTAGCGAAAGAGAGGGGGGCTGGGTTTTTAATTTGGGGTTTGGGTGGGCTTTTTTTAGCTACAGCTAAAAAGAAAGCTGCTGGTGACTCGGCTAAGGGACGTCCACGTGCTGGTAACAAGGGTCCTTTAGCGGAGCACGGCCCGTGACTCTCAACTCCCTGGAAGCTGATGTGAGCAATAAGGCCCGGCCGAGGTGCTAGGACCCTCGGGATCCCCGGGCCAAAGGAAGCGCCGAGCAGGCAAACCGGGAATTGAAGCTTTAAGAACTCAGAGAGAATATTTATACACGGTTATTTCCCATTTCTTCTGGGAAACCTTTTTTTTTTTCTAGTACAAGTTTGTGTACGTCTCTTTTGTAAGGCAGACCAGAAGGGTGTCTTTTTGTAAGAAAAAAGAAAAAAAAATTAAAACAACAACAATGAACACCTCTGCGCAGCCCCGAGCGCTTTTGCAGGCGCTGCCCGTTTTGCCCTGGCTCGCGGGCAGCGGTGCGGACAGCGTGACGTGTCCCCTGCGGAGGAGCGGGAAGGTCGGCCGCGTCCTCCCGCTGTTGTTGGCGAGCACCGGCATGAGTCAGGGCAGTGGAGGGGGGAGGCTTCACCCCCAGGGCGCTGCCCCGGCCGCGGGCGCAGAGGAGGTCTTCCCTAAACAGAGGCCACGGCTTTCGGATCAGCCTCTGCCCTGCGCATCATCCAGCCTTACTTCATCCCTCCCTGCCTGCCAGATGGCTTCGGAGCCGGCTGCGGGACAAACAGCCCAGCCCAGCCTCCAGAACCTCCTGATGTCACCCATGGCGGCACTGGGACCCCCAAAGCGCCTGTGACAAGTGTCCGCCTGCTCGGTCCCCTGAAACCGGGGGCTGCAGCCAGACCAAGGCCAGGGCCCCCGTGGTGAACCCCCGGCCCGGGAGCAGCCAGTTTTGTGCGCTGGCCCCGGCAGGGAGGGCTGGGAGCCGGCGCTCGGCAGGTTCCCGCTGCCAAGTGGTTTCTGCTCCAACCCTCTGGTTTTAATCGTTTTCCAATCCTTTATCTTTCGGGCTGGAATTTTCCAGGTTGGGGCCCTGCCTGCCGAGGTATGTTTGATTTGGAGAGAATGAGCAAAAGTGGGCTGAAGTGCTGCGGCTGCTGCCAGCCGAGCCGAGGGTCACCACCGTGCCACACCGGGTCGGCGGCTCTTTGGGAGGCACCGTGCTGCTGCAGGATTTGGCCCTGACCCCGTAAGCGCCCCGGTCCCGCTCGCCCGGGGCCGACGGCGGGAGGGAGCGGCTCTGGATGCAATTAGGGGCGCAGGGCGGCGGCGGGGTGGGCTGGTGCAGCCCCCCAGCTCCCAGGTGGGCTTCCGGCAGGGCTGGCTCCCATTAGGGCCGGCGCAGCAGCAGGAGGGGCCCCTCGCCGGCGCAGGCGGCTCAGTGCGATGGCCACGCTCGCCCACTCAAAGGGCCCATTGTGGTCCTCTCCCCACAGATTTTTCAAATTAACATCCCAAATTCCTCTGAAAATTGCTGCTGTGTAAATATTTTCGCTGCGAGCTTTGTATATTTTCCAGCCCCGTGAGGAGGAGAGAAGAAAAGTCCTCGGTGGAGCTGTGGCCTCACGCCGGGTGCCTCCGGCTGGTCGCCACCGCAGCCCTGCGAGCCTGGCCGGGCGTGGGGTCGGCCCCTGCGCGTTCCCTCACTGGCACCAGGACCTCGCCGGGACCCTCGAGCCCCTTCCCTCTTGGCCCCTCTCTTTCCCTCCTGCTGCCTGGCTCCGTGATGCGCCCTTCTCCTAACGAAACTGTTTTCCCCAGCTGCAATTAGCTGGAGGTTTGCAGGGGAACCCCCGCATGTCAGGTGGGTGCTGGGGACCCCCACGGTCCCTCGGCAGGTCCCGTTGCTCCTGGGGGACTGCCAGCAGCTCCCCAGTGACTGCATCTGCGTTGGCGATGCCACACTGGCTGCCCTGGCACGACAGGAGCAAAGCTCGGCTTTGGCAGGTGTGGCACAGCCGGGAAGCCCCCAGCCAAGGTTTTTGGCACCGGCCGGGAGATGCAGGGAAGGGGCTGGAGCAGCATGGGGGGGCAGCGGGGTTTGGTCTAGGCACGGAGGGGAACAGGGATGCTGTAGCCACGACAGGGCTCGGATCCCCCCCCCGTGTTGGATCCCCCCCATCTGCACCCAGGCAGCTCCGCGGGAGCTCAGCAGTGCCCAAAACGGGCCCTTCCCGCCCCCCGAGCCCCTGCGGCTTCCCAAACCCGAGCACAAAAGTCCCCTTGGCCACTGCCAGCCCTGGCACGCACCAGGAGCGGCTCGGAGCGGCACATTGTGCGGCGCTGCTGATTCTTCTGAGCTGAATCAGCGCTGGGGAAGGATTGCAAAAACCCCTGAAATGAACCCAAAAAAAACCCCTCTCGCTACGCGATCCAGCGGGGCCAGTAACCAAGAGCCCCGGCCAGAAGCCGCTGGCAGGATGGGGGGCTCGGCAGGGAGCCACAACGGGAGGAGCCGCTGGCTTCACCGGGGCACGTCCTGCTGCCCCCCGTGCTGGCCCACCCTGCCCGGCGCAGGCCTGCACCCCGACTGCTGCATGCTCGGAGGTCTTCAGCCTCCAGAGAAGCGTCCCCTGCGCCGGGCACAGCCCCACAGAACCCAAAGCCTGGTCCCCCGGGTCCCCCAGGTCCCCACGGCCGGAGCAGAGCCCCGGGGAGACACCCTGCCCCGGTGCTGGGGGTCCCCATCCCCACTCCCTTGGGAAGAGGGTAGGCGCGCGCGCTGCCGCAAAGCATCGGCTGCCAGGAGGAGCTTGTGGAGAGGCCGAAATCCCACTGGAGTCTGGGGCAGGCCGGGAGGCTGGGCCTGGGGAGCGCCGGTCGGCCGCCGAGGCGGTGGTGGGCTGAGGCTGTGGCCCATCTGGGAGCGATTTTGGCGCTGCCGCCGCTCACTGCCTTCCCGCCCAAGCGCCCGGCGTGTGGCACAGGGCTATTTTTACACCGTGTAATTACCGGGGCAGGCGGTGGGCCGGGCAGCCGCCCCGGCATTAACCCCTTTGTGCGGCCGCTCAGGAGCATCTCACCCCTTGGGGACGGGTCCCACTGGGGTGGCACCTGATGGGGTGGCCTCTGTCCCCGCCTCGTGCCCGAGGCTGGCAGCCAAGCAGGAGCAGCAGGAAAAGCCCCTGCGTCGCTGATGGCGAGCAGCCGCTGGCCCACGCACCCGCGGGAGGAGAGGGTGAGGGCAGTGGTCTGCAGGGGGACGGGGACAGGGATGGGGACAGGGGATGGACCTGTCCTGCTCAGGGCTCTGCCACCGAGGCCGGACCGCTGGGGTGGGTGTTGTCAGAGAACCCTCCAAAACGCCCAGTGTGACCCAAAAGGGCTTCTAAGTCCCAGGAAAAAGCAGTGCCCAGGGCATTGGGGCCAGGCGGGGTGGCAGCAGGACCAGCCATCGAGGTCCCATTACAGCCGGTGACCCGGAAGAAGTGGCAGGGTGGCAGCAGGGACACGAGGGCTGGAGCTGGGAGATGCCGGGGCTTTGGCTGCGGCAGGGGGGTTGAGCATCGCGGGCAGCGTCCCCAGGGAACCACCCAGGCCCCTCCATGTCCTGCTGCAGCCAAACAGCCCCGAATCCCTCCGCAAACACCCCGCCGTGCCAGCTCCCCACCCCGCGGTCCCGGCAGGTCCCGGCTCCGGCACCTCCCAGCTCTGGTGGACTTTGCACTGTGAAGGGCGATGGGGATCCGGCTGTTCCCATCTCTTGGCATCCCCCACCAGCCTCCCTGGGGACATTTTCAGGACACCAAAAGATGTGGCGACACAAGGGAGCTGCTGTTGTCGCCAGCCCCGGCGCGGTGACGGCACTGTCCCCGGGCAGAGCTGCGCTGGCCGCCGGGCACGCGGCAGCAGGATCTGGTCGCTGACCCCAAGTCGGAGCCAGTAACCCAACCCCGCTGGTGCTGGTTACAATTTAGGGCAACAATAACCTATTGAGGCCCCTTCCTGGCTCCTGCCCCGTCACTCCTTGATCTAATTAAAGGGGGCCGGGGGGTGGGGAGGCAAAACCCGGGTCGAAGGCAGCAGTGGGTACCCGAAGGTGGCACGTTGAGGACCACGGCGTGGAGAGGGGCCGGGGCCACCAGCGCCTGCTGCCACCGGCTCCCTCGGGGTTCTGGGCATTGGCGGGGGGGCCAGCTCCTGACCGCAGCCCCAGCACAGCCAGAGTGCTTTGAAAATGAGTTTTACGCAGTCACAAAGATCTCGCCTGCTCAGCGTTTGGGATGGGGGAACCCCAAAATGCACTTGCTGATGTGAGGGTGAATGGGGCCAGTGCCCCCCCACACTCTGCCCTCTTCCCCTGCAGATGCTGGGCAGGGGGGCAGCCACCCCGTGGGGTTCGGTGCGGCGGTGGGCATTGGGGTGGGCACGCTGGGGGTGTCCCCCACCTTGGGGCACGCTGTGGCCCCACTGTGGGGTGCCATAGGGCGCCTGGGATGCGTGGTGCCGGCTCGGCGGACACAGGCCCTGTGGCAGGGCGCGGTGGGGACGCGGTGGGGATGCGGTGGGGACGCGGGCTCCCCTTCCTGCCGGCCTGGCGTCAGTAATGAACGGTATGAGTTTCCTGCCCGCCCACTGATTGCTTCCTCAAAGAGCCTCAATGAGCTGCTGCTGCTGCGCCCGGCTCCCCGCGCACGGCTCACGGCATGGCCGGCACTGCTGTGCTGCCGGACAGGCCTCGACACCCCACGGCCACGCTGGAGAGCCACACAGGCACCCCAGCCTCACGGCTGCTCCTCCATCCCTGGGGTGCCGAATCGCCATCCCTGGGGCAGCGAGCGGCACCCAGCGCTCCCTGCACAGAGCCTGACCCATGCCTGCAGCTCCCCTGTTTGGGCACTGCCTCCGGGGGGGGGCCCGGTGACCTCCAAACCCTCCACACCCTGCCCTAGCCATGGCTCCAGGGGTCCCCAGCACCGTGCTCTGCCAGCCCCCAATTGGGACGGCTCTGCCGGAGGGAGAGCGAGGCCCCCGCTCGGCACCTCTGCCGGCAGCCAGCCCAAATCCCCCTCCGCCATTTGTCATCTCTGCCAGATTTCCAGGCAGGGAGCGGTTGGGACTGGAAGCACAGCCGGCCCCGGCGCGGCCGCCTAAAAAAAGCACCTCCCGCTCCTTGGCGGCTCCCCGGCATGGAGGGGGGGTCCCCACTCACCCCCACCACCCCCAGTCCCCCTCCTCCGTATCGCCGTGCCACGCAGCTGCAAGCCGGCAGAGCCCCGGCATGACGTGCAGGCAGCGCCCGCCAGCCACATTCCTGGCGGCCGATAAACCCGGCAGCCAAAATAACTGGAGCCTGCGCAGAGGGGGCTGAGCACAGCCTGGCGTCTGCATCCAATTTAGCCGGGCTGGCTCGCCCCGGCCCAGCGCCAGCAGGGAGGCCCACGCGTGTGGGTGCGAGACGCAGCGGGATTTGGGGTAATTCTCACTGGATGCTCTGCCAGCAGCAAAAACAGACCCCAAAGCGTCCCCTTGCAGTGTGCCGTGTGCCCCGGCTTCCCTCAGGAGTGTTCACTCTGGACACTAATGATGGCTGGTCCCCGAGGCTGCCTCGGCCCGTTGCACTGGCAGAGCTGGGAGCAGGAGAGCTGTGAGCTGCTCGCCCTGGGAGCTTGCAGGAGGCTGAGGGATGCTCCATCAGCCTCCCTGCCTGCTCCCACCCGGGGCTGCTTCCCCGGCCACCGTGCCAGCACCTCCCCACCGTGCCCGCGGCCGACGCTCTCCCCTCCCGTCGGTCCCGGCTGCTGCCAGTGCCAGCCCCGCTGTCACAGCTCACTCACCTCTTTGCCAGAGGCCCCGTACCGGCACTGGGCAGCTGCCGACCACCTAGCCTGCGCCGGCACCCCAAACCACCACAGAGCCAGCCCGGCGTGCAGCAAGTGTCCCAGCATTCCTGTGTGTGGCCAGCAGCTCTGGGGAGAGCCGGCGTCTTCCAGCGCAGCCTGGCAAGAACCTTGCCCCAAACCCCCATCGCCCTGGTGGGATGAAGGCGCTGCCTCCTCCTCCTCCTCCCGTTTCCTTGCCCGCACCGTGATGCTGGGCCAGCTCGTTGGGCAGACAGGAGACAGCTCCGTCGCGCCTTGACAAGGGGCGCTGACCCTTTATGGCCACAAAAGCTCCTCTTCCACTTCCCCACGGGACGCCCAGCGAGCATGGCTCTGCCGCCGGCCTGGCCACGGCTGGCTGGGCAGCTGCCACGGCACCAAGTGCCGCAGCCCACTGTGAGCAGGGGATCAGGGCTGAGCCGCTCCGGCGGATGGGCAGAGCCAAAGGGATTTGCTCGCCCGCAGCGTCTTGTTGTGCTGCCCTGGTCCATGTGCCCACCCAGCTAGCAGCCACCTCAGCAGTGCTGGGGAGCGATGGGTGCTCTGTGGCATTGTGGTGGTTGGTGGCACTGTTGGGGACACGGCTGTGCCAGCCCTGGCACTGCCATCGCTCTCCTGTCCCACCCGAATGGTGCTGGGGACGCAGCCACACCGTCCCCAGTCTTGTCCCCAGCTTTGTGGCCGGGTGCTGCCGGCGCCCGGAGCTCTCTGCCACCTCCTGCTCCACCACCACACTCCCCGTGGGTCTCTGACCACGGCGTCCCCACCGTGCCACCCCTGTCCCCACCGCCTGCCCTCCTGCCCCGCGGCGAGTCCCCATCCCTACCCGGGCGAGGTGTCCAGCGCCACGGTGAGCATCGCCTTGCTGAACTGCCGCGTGTCCCACAGCTTCACCTCCCGCTCCCGCATCTGCAGGGCACAGACACGGCGTTGGTGGGGCACCACCGCCCTCGCCAGCCAGCCTCCCTCGGTCCCCAGCAGGGGCCCGGCCACCCAGTGAGGGGGCCTCCTGCTTCCATGGGGGATACACCACCCAAAAAAGCACCCGGGGCCCTGGCAGAGTCGCTGCAGGGAGCGGGGCTGGGACATCCCGGTAGGGCCAGAGCTGCCCTCCCGGTGAGGACCGTACCTGGCTGAACCCGACAGAGATGAGGCAATCGGTTGAGCCCATCCAGAGCAGCCGGGAGTCCTTGTTGTGCTCGTGTCCCAGGACACTCTGCAAGGCACAGGAGACACAGCCATCAGAATCGCTGCCGGTACGGCGGGAACGCCGCGCAGGATGTGTGCTTCACCGGTGGTGGCCGTGAACCGCGCCGGGGCTGAGCGCGTGGAGCTGAGTGCTGGCTCCCGGCCCCACTGAGAGACACCCACGGGGACAGTGCAGTGGGGACAGCCTGCAAGCGGTGACAGTCCCGAGCCCCCACCCTGGGCTGGTGCCAGCGTGGTTGCTTTGTGGAGCGGCTGGCCTGGCTCCCAGTGAGGAGCAGAGGGTGGCAGCAGGTAATGTGAGCGTGAGGGGGCACAGGGCGGCTCCCTGGTCCCTCGGGGCTCTGTCCGCACCCGGTGAGGGGGCTCAGGGCCGGTGTGCCGCGAGGAAGCTGCTCCATGCTGGCAGGCATGAGAAGAGGCTGGACCACGGCCATGGCTGGAGTCACAGGGACTTACTTCCCCAGCTGCATCCCCGGGCTCTCGATCCATGCCGAATCCTGACTGCAGGAGCTGGGTGCCCCACTTGTGTCCGGATGCTACCGAAACACACGGCAAACTGAGCCTGGACCCCACAGTGCTCTGACCCCCTGCAGCCCCACTCTGCCTCTGCCCCCATCTCCCCGCGGGGCCGGGACCCCCAGCCCACACCACCGCCTCGTCCTGCCCACTGTCCCCAGCCCAGTGTTCCCCCCTGCACCCTGGTGCTGCTCAGCCGAGGACGGGAAGGGAAGAGTAACCGCGGGGCCAGTGGCGGCTGCCTGCCAGCTCCCATGTGGGCCCCAGATGGGCCCTGCGGTTCCCGGCATCCCAGCAGGAGCCAGCAGCCAGCGCTCGCCCCACGGCGCAGGCAGCGATCGCAGCCCCCTCGCTCTCGTTTGTGAAGTGTCAGTAAAAGACTGCTAACGATTTCAGAGCTGGCATGGAAAAGCAGCGGGCTCTGCCAGAGCTAAACCCATCACGGCACTTCTGGCACCTCCGTGCAGGCCAGGGGGGACCCAGCGCGGGGCAGGAGGGATGGGGTGGGCACAGGAGGGTGCCCACGCGTCCGCAGCCCCGGGCTGGCATGCACACGGTCTCCTTGGTGCCAGAGGAGCTGCGTCCCCCGAGCCGCATCCCCCTCGGTTTGAGCACCATGCACCACTGGCCACAACTGCACTGGGACCGCCAGTGAGGCTCGGCCACTGCGACGAGGGTCCACAGAGGCACCGAATCTCCCACTGCCCCACCAGAGATGCCCCGCTAGGAGCAGCCACCTCCGGTCCTGGTCACCGGCCCCAGCGAGATGCCCGCTCTCTGGAGAGACCCGCAGCTGGGGCGGGAGAAGGCAGACGGTGCCAAGCTCATCCTTCCCCCGGCTCCGGCATGCGAGCCTCCTGCCAGCACAAACACGGCACTCGCCAGCCAGTGCGGCTCACTGGGAAGAGGTGGTGCTGGCCAAGCTGGGCCCGGCGTTCCCAGCCACGGGGCAGGATGTGGGGCAGGAGGGGCCCGTCCCCCACCTCCAACACACTGGCACTGGAGCTGGCTTCTGGGGGGAGAAGGGCCTGGAGAAGGGAACACGTCCCAGGATTGGTGCCAAGGGGGATGGAAACCCTGGGAGCCGGGGCCAGCCTGCTCGTCAGCCGGGAGAGCACTTCTGCACCTGAGCTGCGCGGCTACGGCAGCCAAAACTCAACAGCTGGAGAGTCGATAGCGACCGTGCCGGCCCCGCTGACCCCTGTGCACTGCCGGTGCCCCGGACCATCCAGCACAGCACCTGGGAGCCGGCGGTGGGCGGCAGCTCCCCGGGGCCGGTGGCGTGGCTGGCAGAGGGCAGGGCGATGCCGACGCCGCTCCCAGCCCACGCTGTGCTGGCCGCGGCGCAGTGCCATGTTTTCTGCGTTAGTTCCATCCCGGCTGAGCAGTACGTATGGCAGCAAGTATGTGCGGAGGCCGGGGCTGGGGTGCTCCGCTGTCAGTGGTGGCTCAGACACCCGGCTGTGCAGACGTTGCCAGGGGTGAGTGCGCGGGGCTGGATGGCAGTCAGTCCTGGGGGGTCCCTGGAGACCCCCCGCCCTGTGTCCTCCCCACTGGTGTTCAGGGTCTCGGCAGGGCTGGGGTGGCGTGACATGGCACCAATGGTGGACACCGGTGTGGTTTGGTCAGCGGAGAGCCCCGGGGCGGCCAAGGGGCTGCTGCGGGTCCCTGCGGCTGCCAGAGTTGGGCAGAGACCCTGGCACCCAGCCCGGGGCGGTGCTGGGATCCCCCCGTGTCCCTGGAGCAGGGGACCAGCCGCAGCCCGAGGGACCGGCATCTCTCCTGAGCTGCTCGTTCTCCGGCAGGCTGAGAGGAGACCACCAGCTCCGGGGGGCACACGGGGAGCCAAGGAGGCCTCCCAGCTCCCTGGCCACGCCAGCGCCGAGGCAGCCCAGCCTCCTCCAGCCCATTGTGCAGGTCCAGCCCAGCTGGTTTTAGGCAGCCCAGGCTGGGGGGAGCTTGCGCTCGCTCCTCAGAGCAGGATCAGCTGCATGGGGAGGGTTTCCCGGCACTGTCCTTCTCCCCAGCTCAACCCATCCCTCCCAGCAGCAGCTGGGGCATGGCGCCGGTACCGACGGGGGTCCCCAGCCCAGCTCCCTGTGCAGGGGCTGCAGGGAGGCCAGCGGCGGGGAGCAGGGCCAGCGTGTCGGACACAGCTGTTGGTGGCAATGCCGCGACGGGGCCGGGTGAGCTGGTAACAGCTGCCCGCGGGGAGCGACCGCCTTCGGCGCCTCGGCTGCCTGGGAGAGCCCGACACAAAGCCAACGCTGCTCCAGTGCTGGGGCGATCCCTGCCTCCGCAGGAGCAGCCGCCCTCAGCCGGGATGCAGGGCAGGGAGGGCCGGGGCTGGGGAGCCCAGGGCAGAGCCGTGGGGCTGGATGGGGAGGAGAAAGCTCGGGGGGGTCACAGCTCAGCCCTTGGCAGAGGCCGGAACAGCTCAGCCTGGCCTGCGGCTGGCAGAGCGCAGGCATCTGACCCCCGTGGGAAGCGGCCCCAGCGCAGGGACCTGTGTGGGCGCAGAAGGCACCAGCGCCAGGCTGAGCTATCCCTGTGCCAGCGGGCGCCGGGGCAGCAGGGTTCCTCCCAGGACGGGGCACTGCAGCTGGCTCTTGGGGACAGCCACCTCCTTCCCATAGTGAAACGATGGGTCCATGCACGCAGGGGAAGCCATCGCTCCCTCCAAAGCCCCCGAGGCTTCCTGGGGAGCCGAGGGGGTTAACCACAGCACCGCAGCATCCTCCTCCCGGCAGAAGAATGTGAGGGATCTTCCTCTGTTGCCAAATCCCCCTTCTTCCAGAGGTGGCCAGGAGTGCAGAGCAGCCTCTCCCAGGCCGGCCCTGCTCCTCCTGGTCTCTGCCCAGAGCTCGGGGAGACCCTGAGCTTCATCCTGCTCCCGAGGGAGCACAGGGAACCCAGTCACTGCACATGGCAGCAGCGATGCTCTGGCTGCCATCACACTGCCGGCACTGGCCCCTGCCCGGTGTGGGGTGTCTGTGTTGGGGTGCGCAGGGAGCGGGGTGAGCCCCCTCCTGCCCAAGCTGCCTCCCCGATCCCGCCAGCCAGGGCAGCATCATCGAGGATTGCGCCCCGAGGATGCTGCCAGCCCAGCAAGGGCAGGAAGGCGAGCAGGCTCCCACCGGGACAGCCCCCACGGCTGCGGAGGCTCCCACCTCGGCAGGGATGCCCAGGCACGGGGCTGGGGCAGGAGCAGGACCTCCCTTCCCCAGGCAGGCGGTGGAGGGGACCCGCTGGTCGCAGGCTGGGCAGACTGCAGCACCCATCAGCACCCACCCTTCCTCTCCCGCATCTCTGCAAGCCCAGCTGTGAGACTGTTATCAAGCCCCAGGTTGGGTGTCCCAAAATGCTGTGCCGGAGCCCCAGCCCTCGGCAAGCGAGGCGCCGACCTGCGCCCTCATGCCCGCACCCTACGAGGCATGGCCTTCCCAGCCGGGAAGGGCACCCAGGCGAGGGCGAGCTGGTGCCCCCACACGCCTGCATCCCTCGTGATGCCACTGGCTCATCCGAAATCCTCCTCGACTTCCCCATGTCTGCCATACCAAGCAGCATTCCTGGAAAGGACGGCCAAGGGGGAAGCAGAGCAGAGGAAATATAAACAGTCCCGTGCAGCTACGCTGGGGAACAGAAGCATGAGAGTGCCGAGTGCGCGGTGCTATAAATAGGCAGCCCAGAGCCAGGCCAACTTTTTCAAAGCTTCCCACGGTCTCCTTGGGAATGTGGGATGCTGCGGACCTTCCACCAGCCCGGAGGAAGCCGCTGCCGAGGCTGGGAGTCAGGTACCCCCAGGGTGACCCCAGCGTGGGATACCGCACCGATGGGGTCGGGGGCAGGAAGGCTAAAAGTCTCCCTATGTCCTGATGCCTTCCCCCGGCGAGCGGTCCCCAGCCGGCCTTGGGCTGACAGCTGGGTCCTGGCCAGAGGTGACACGCTGGGGTCCATGGGGCTGTCGGCACAGCCAGGTTACCCCAGCCCTGATCTCCACCTCGCCACAGCATCGCTCTGCCACCATGGCCATGCTGCCCATGGAGACCCTCCCCTTGCTCTGTGCTGGCGGCTGATGTGGCCCGCAGGATGGTGGCTGTGGTTTGGGAGAGGGGCCAGAGTCCCTCTCCCAGCCCTGGGGCTGCAGGCAGAGGTGGGGCAGCCCCGGCCTCGGGGGGACAGCCCCTCACCAGCTGTGCCTGGGGGGTTGCGAGCCCCCGGGAGCCCCCAGTGGCACCAAGCTCTGCCGGCGGCATGGCCCACTGGGCGGGGGGACAAACCCATGGTGGGGACAAACCCACGGGGACACCCTCCAAGCTGTCCCCAGCTGCCCTCAGCCCCGGTCCTACTCATTAAAACCGAGCTCATTAAGACGTGAGCAGGAGCGTGTGCTCGCCCAGTGCGCGCAGCCGTTCCCTCGCCCCCGGTCCTGCCGAAGCGTCGGCGGGGCAAGTTTCTCGTGAGAACGAAGCCGGCTCCTCTCCATCCCACACTGGCTGCGCACGGCAGCGGCCCCGCAGCCCAGCACCGGCGGCGCCTGCCCGGGCCCCGTAATGGGAGCCAGGTGCCGGCCAGATGCACGCAGCGTGCGGGGGCGGGATGCGGCGCGGTGCCGTGTCCGGCGGACGTGGCTCTGCCACACCGAACCGGGGCACGGGCTCACGTGCAGCCACGCTGCCCACAGAGCACGGGACGGTCCCCCCACGTAGCAGCTTTCTGCCCCCGCCAGCCACCTCTCTTCTTTCCAGCAGCGTCTCCAAGTATTTCTCGATCGCACACCCCGTCAGTAAATATTTTTGAGGACGCCCCCCCAGCAGACGCATGCTGATTGACGTATAAACGACATGCCCACATGGCTGAAGGTCTAATGTTCTCTCCCTGCGCGCCCACGGATTGCCGTGTGCACCCCACTTTGGTGAGCGCTGCTTTGGAGGACGGGCAAGACCCTGGCCCGCTGTGCAGGCAGGGTGCTGTGCGCCTGTCTTGCCCCCACCAGCCGCGGGGAGAGGAAGCCCGGGAACCCAGCCTGGGGACCTGGAGGACAGGGTGGCTGGAGGAGCGGGCAAGCAGAGATGCCACCTTATTACCCCACGCCATACGCAAACCACTGCCCTGCACCAGTCCTGGTGACCCACCCAAGGCATCAGTCGGGGTACAGGCACCCTCCCTCCAACCCCCACTCACCACCCCGTCCCACTGCACCCTGAGGGCACAGCCCGGGGGAGGCAGGAGGGTCATTTTGTGGGGTTTGCCCAGGCGTCGCGGGGTAGGCAAGGGCGGGAGCGGAGAAGCACTGAGCCCCGGCAGAGCTGAAGCTGGGAGGAAGAGGATGTGACTCGCTTCCAGCCAGAGGGTCAAGGCGAGGAGGGCGACCACCAGCACCCGTGGGAGGGGAGGGGGCTGAGGCTGGGGCAGCGTGGCCTTGGGAGGGGATGATGCAGAGGCCGGGACTCGTGGGACCTCTCCAGCAGGCCGGCAGCGCTGGGACCCAGCCCCAGCTGGGCAAGGGGAGCGTGGCTGCACGAGGAGGCACGGCTGGACCCGCAGCAGCGAAGGGATGACTCTAGCATCAACACTGACGGCTTAGCGCCCCGAGAAGGCACGCTGAGCAGCAACGGGGTGTAAGCACAGCCCTCATGCTCGCAAAGGGGCCGCAGCTCCCTGCTTCAGGCCAGACGCAGCAATGAGGGGCTGGGGGTGCAGCAGGATGAGGCCACTGCTCTCCCAAGGGAAATCATGGCCCCGGGTACATACCGACCACCCTGCGGGTCAGCCAGACCCCGGGCACGCCGCTCTCGCTGCGTCACAGGCTCCTGCCCACTGCTGGGACGTGCTCAAAATAGCTGCTGCGGACATAGCCAGGACTGGAGGGGTCAGGCCCCCGCCGGGGGCACGGCCGAGGGGTGCAGGCAGCCTGCCAGTCACCCTCCTCGCCACCCAACCTCAGTCCCCAGCCCTGCGCATCACAGCAAAGCGGTGGCAACCCCTCCTCCCTGCTCCCGAGGCTCTTACTTTAGCTCCTTCTCATCCTTTTCTCCTGCTCTAAAAAAACCAAAGGTTTAATGAGGCAGGCTTGGCAAATTAACAAAACCAGCTGGAAAAGCAGCCCTCTGCCGCGTCCGACTTCGGCACCGCATGCTGCAAAGGGACCGGGGTGAGCTAACGGCGGTGCCGAGCCCGAGCCCTTCGCCTGCTGCAGAGGAAACCCGGCCCGCGGCACCGCAGGGGCCAGCCCAGCTGGAAAACCCATCGTGCCGCTCACCTCGCTCGCCGCTGTGAAAAACCGGGCGACTTCAAAGCCGAGAGCTCGCGAGGTGTTGGTACCGCACGGCGGCCCCGGCTTCACCCGGTTTCGTAACCACACTGGCCCTGGAGAGAAGGAGCCTTTCCAAACAACCCAGCCCTCCAGCAACCGGGGAAAAAAAAAAACAAAACACAGGAGTGTTATTCCTCTTGGCTAAGCAAGCCCTGCGCAAAACTTCCAGAGGATTTATGGCATTTTAAAGTTTTCCCCTTCAGCACAGTACTTCTCCAAGACTAAACATCTTCATCAATTCTCAGCCGGCCGGGGTTAGGGCTGCGGCGCGGCAGCGCTCGGCCGCGGCAGTGAAGGTGCATATTTCTCTTGGCAAACCCCGAGCGCCGGCCCTGGGCTGGATCAGACGGCAGTGGAGGGAAGTGAACTGCCTGCTTTGAACAGCCACCATCATTCACACGTTATTTTTAATAGCTCAGCGAGACAGAGTCCACCCTCCCCAGGAGACTTGGCTCGAGCCCATCGCGCTCACAGCTTCGCCAAAACGCCGTTATAGAAGCCGACAGGTCTGGCAGGGGGAGAAGCGGGGGGCAGGTGGGGTGGGGAGCAGCGCCTGGGGCCGTCGGTGGACAGACGCAGGAGGAATTGGGAGCAGACTGTCACCTTCCAGCCATGCCGAGTGGCACCCGGAGCCAGGGAGCGACACGGAGGCCACTCGAGGGCTGGGAGCATTTGGCCCTGCACATGTAACTGCTGGGTTTATGTTCATATATTGTGGTGTTGCATTTACAACGCTGCCTGCAGGGTCAGGGCACCGCTTGTACCCACAGAAAGCACCCTGGGGCCTTACGAGAGCTCAGCACCCAGGCCCCGCACAGGGGCAGCCGGCGGCAGGTGAGTCCTGGTGCAGTGCCGCACTGGGGTACCAGCTCCCCCCAGCCAGCGCCCAGGGTTACGGCTGTGCCTGAGCATGGGCACCGGGGCCATCAGCTTCCTGAGCCTGTGGCCACGTGCACACCGGCAGCAGGAGAAGCTGAGGAGCAGCAGAGCCCGCTGCGGCCGTCTCGCCTGGCTCTCCGCTGCATCCCTCCCCTCCCGAAGGCTTCCAGTCCTTTCCGCAGTGAGGGACGGCAGCCGCCAGCAGCCAGAGCTCCCAAGCCACAGGAAACCTCTAATAAGAGGCTGTTTAAACTCGACGTCAAGGCTTAAGTCCTCTGCTTATTTCCTAATCATCGTTATTTGCTGAGCTGTGCGGATCCAGCCGCCCAGCCCTCACCCTGCCAGGTCCTCGTCCCCGAGAGCCTTTCACCCAGCTCCCGCCCAGCGGTGCAGAGCCTGGGAGCTCGCAGCCTCCACGTCCACAGGGCTGGGGATCGCTGCCCGCAGGCAGACAGCCCCAGCAGCAGTGTGCCAGCGCACCAGGGGGTCTTGCTGGCCCAGGCGGGTGGGCAGGGGCCCCCTCTGTCAAACCCCACTGGGGAAGAGGAGGAGGCTGCCCATTCCCCCTGCACCCAGCCTGTGCCATCACGTTGCCTCTCCCAAGCTGTGCCAGGGCAGGCACAGTTTGGGGCAGCAAGCCCACCCCAGGGCAGGCAGCGGGCACCCCGGTCAGGCAGGGCTGCCTGCACCACATTGGCCAGCACACCTGTGGGGGACAGTACCTGGGAGGCAGCCGGGCTGGCTCGGGGGTCAAAGATCCGCAGTTTCTTGTCCTGTTGAGATAAAAAGAAAACAGAGGAGGGTTAAGGACCTTGGGACCAGTGAGATGTCAGGCTGTGTCAGGCAGAAGGCTGGAGCGAGCAGCCCTCGTCCTTCATGCCCAGCGCTCCTCCTGCCTGCCCCTATGGCACAGCGTCCTGCCCCACGTCACAGGCAGGGGCGCACCCCCAGGACCCCCACAGCCTCACCAGGACCCCGACACCCTCAAAACTGCTCGCAGAAAAGGGGGCAGCCCCCAAAGTAGAGCCAGGAATGGAGCCCAACCCTCGGATGCCATCCTGCCAGCGCTCCCCAGCATCCCATGGGCAAGGGAGCGAGCCCTGCCTGGCACCCCACAGCCAAATGGGATGTGGGATGCCCTTTGGAAAGGGCTGGCTGGGGTGCAGAGGCAGCAGGGAGGTGCCCGGTGCCAGCCTTGCTGCCAGGGTGCTATCTGGGAGCGCACACCGTGCCAGCTAGATTCACATGGCACAGCATGGCATGGCACAGCAGTGCTGTGGGCCTTGGGGGCCACACGGCATGGCTTGGGGGCTGAGCTGCACCCCCAGACGGCATGGCTTGTGGTTTTAGCCTCTGTGCTCAGCCTGCACACTTGGTACGGGGCTCCAACCGCCTGCTTTAGCCTGCACACTCAGTCTGCACACTTGGCTGGCCTCCATGCTCCACGTCGCGCCCACCTGCTCACTCAGCCTGCACGTTTCACCTCCACCCTCGATGCAGAGGGCCTGCTGCTCGCTCAGCCTGCAGGCTCGGTCTGCACGCTCAGCTGGGCTTGGCCTCTTGGCATGGCCTGGCAGCTTGCTTGGCCTGCACGCTTCACCTCTGCGCTGGGCCTGCATGCTTCGCACAGAGGGGAGACCGCGCGCTCAGGCCTTGTGCTTGCTCTGCCCGCGCGCTTAGCATGGAGGCCAGTCCGCTCGCTCAGCCTGGGGGCCTGCATGCTTGGCATGGGGGCCTGTCCGTTCGTTGGGTCCAGGGGCCTGCACGCTTGCTGGGCCTGGGGGCCTGCTTGCTGGGCCTGCACACTTGGCCTGGGGGCCTGCCTGTTCGTTGGCTCTGGGGGCTTGCCTGCTCGCTGGGCCTGCATGCTTGGCCTAGGGGCCTGCATGCTCGGCATGGGGGCCTGCTTGCCTGTTCTTTGGGTCTGGGGGCCTGCATGCTTGCTGGGCCTGGGGGCCCACTCACTGGGCCTGCACGCTTGGCCTGGGGGCCTGCACGCTCGGCATGGAGGCTTGCTGTTTGTTGGGTCCAGGGTGTGCACGCTTGCTGGGCCTGGGGGCCTGCTTGCTGGGCCTGCACGCTCGGCCTGGGGGCTTGCACACTCGGCCTGGGGGCCTGCACGCTTGGCATGGGGGCCTGCCCCTTCGTTGGGCCCGGGGTCCTGCCTGCTGGCTGGGTCTGCAAGCTTGGCCCAGGAGCCTGCATTTTCGCTCGGCCTGCCCGCTCGCTCGGCCCGCTCGCCTGCCCTGCCCGCCCTCCATCCCTCTCCCCCTCCATG
>Ga0065711_1034441_pt1 | contig 23759 bp, 17 predicted proteins | sample Hoacrofraction12_FD_59098 | JGI IMG/M metagenome (GOLD analysis project Ga0065711, IMG submission 59098) | Hoatzin crop microbial communities from Cojedes, Venezuela - Epithelial fraction 12 v2 (version 2) | ecosystem: Host-associated > Birds > Digestive system > Esophagus > Crop | place...
CTCTTTTTCTCTCTTTTCTTTCTTTTTTTTTTTTTTTTTGTTTAAGAGGATACTGGTCCTCTTAGGAGACATTTCTGTAATGAAAATTGAGTGAAACTCTAACTGTTAAATATCAACTTGTTTTTTTTAATGAAAAGTATGATTGACAAAACATCAGTTTTTCAACAATAAAGAAAATGTTTTAATATTGAATTGCTTGAAGTACATCTTTTCCACCAAGCTCTTCTAATTTTTCTGAGTTTATAGAGACCTTCATTTTTGTTTTATTTTTCACTTTCAGTACATTAGTGTCATTGAAGGATTTAGCTATGATGCCATTGGGCAAAAGTTTCTATGAAGTGGTAAAAACAGCACTGAATTTGACTGTTGCATCAGTACAGGATAGGCGCTTAGAAGGTAAGGAGTTTGCCTCAGATTTCTTTTTTTAATTCACTACGAGCATGCTGGCAGTATGGAATATCAGTAACTGTCTGAACTTCTGCTTAATTCCTAACATAAAATGTCTAAGAATTGAACCATATTGTTGTAGTGCTAACCCATTTCTTTATTGATCTGTTTTTTAAATACTAATAACTACATTTCATCACGTTCTGGCAACTATTTGATGAACAATGCGTGTTGGTCTAATATATTGTGTTTAGAATGATCTTCCAGGGGTGAATTTTGGAGATACTAAATTGCTGCAAAGTGTGATTTCTTCCATTTGATAGAGGGATAGCCTCTTGTTTTGGATATGCATGTTAAGCATTATGACTATTTTACTTTAAGCTTCATTCTTCTGTTATCATAAATTCTTAGCTGAAGGGCTACATTTCCCCATTTGCTGCTTGAGTATGGGAGATGAGTTTAACTCGAAAAGGTAGGCTTGCCTCAGGACAACTCCTCAGGAAAAGGTCAGGAACAAGTTTCATTGGCAAACTGTTGGATAACACACAATTAAATTCTAAGTGCAGCTATCCGCTCTTCAGGCTAAGAATTATAGGTGGTCTAACTCCCACTTCAGCTGTCAAAACGGAGACTGAAGTGGTACAAAGGTGATAAGCTTGCACAGAGGGTGAGCTTGAATTCCCTGGGTCTTCTGGTGTTCTCCCTCTTAGCAATGATTCATATCCAGCCCATACACACACATTTGCATGACTACGTGCAGAATTAGATGCACAATTCAGAATGGCACCCTGCTGGAGCTGCTCGTGATCACTGTGCATCTGACCGTTATCCTATCAGCTGTTGGAATACCACCAAATTAACTGACCTTACCATACCACATAGCTAATGCAGTCATGGATTTTACCCTAGTGAAATTTGTGTTCAGGTGCACACTTTTTATTTTTTTTCCAACAAGCTGGAAATGTGGTGCTTGGATCTCATCAACTATGAATCATCATGAAACAACATGAAAAAAAAAAGCAGGAATGATGTAAACAGAATGTTTTGGTCTTTCAGGTTTGCAGTCTAATCTTTCTCTTGGGGATGTTTTGTGGAATCTGCATGCTGTGAGAGCAGAACTTGAATCCAGGTTTGGTTTTGATGATCTTCGTGTCGAGAAGCTGCCAAGTTATACAGCACAATTAACAAAGGTAAATCACTTGAGAATTTCAGTGTGCCTCCCTTTCATCTCTGTTTTTATTCCTACCCTGGAGGGATTTTTCATGTCTTACAGAAGCTATAGTCATAGACTCATTAAGCATCTACAAGACTGCTAAATATCCTGCCTTCATTGCCATCAAACTAAATGTATTTAGCTTCAGCTGAAATTTCTGCACTTGAAGATGTTAATAGGTGTAGCTGTGTACATTAATGAAATTATTCTTCTCTGAAATCACCACTGGTTACGACAAAGTCCTGAGTTTATCAGCCAATCCTGCAGAGAATTCTGGGATTTGCTCCACTAAGCTTTTAAACTAGATTCTAGATTTCAAACTGCCTGGATTTATTTGGCTGGTAGCATTTTTCATCCAGTTTGCTGGACAAAGAATACCTGTTTGTTCTGTGTGTAAATGAAGGCACAGCAAGAGTTCTTTCTTCTCAGTTGTGCAGTCCTGGTATGAATATGCTTGACTGATGAGTTGTCTCAGTAGGGCTATTCAGATATACTGGCAAAACATCAAATTTTGAAGAAAATCTCTTTTCTCAGGTGGGACTTTCTAACCTTTCTTGTAGACCGAAGTGGTCTGTTGTGATGGTCTGGTTTGAACTGCAGAAAACTTGAAACATCTTTTGAATTTCTACTAAAGTCCACAGTTTTTGAATAGAAGATGCTGGTATTTATCTGAAATGCTCTTTGCCAGGTACAGTCTAGAGTTGTACTCCAGAAGAACTCATTATAAAAATACCTGATTTACACAAAGGGATAAATTATGAAAAAGCTTGACTGCTGAACAGCCTTTTAATGAAATATCAGTGATGGCCAGTTTGATCAAATGAACTGAATTTGACTGCAGCCAGTTAGCTATTGTAGGCTGTGTAATTCCAGGCAATTCACTTGCTAGCTGTTTATACACTAAACTACTATCTTGATATTGTGTGCTTGTATTAGGGCATTGAAGATCCTCAAAAAGTATGAAGAAAATAAAAAAGGAAGCCTGGACGATGTCTGTTCTGAGTACTTCAATTCTGCATGTAATGCCGCAGCTGGTTTGGTGTCAAAACATCTTAAAAATTTTAATGAAATGTCCAGTCACAGTTGAAAGGTTTAGGATGTATAAAGTATCTCAAAGACATTAGTAGGGAGAATTAAAATGTGCTTAATTATTTTTGTATGCTTGAATAAAATTTATATGACTGGGAAAAATAAATCAACACAGAATTTGGAAGTAAGGCGGTGAGGAAAAAATTCTGGCCTTTTGGCCACACTGCTGAAACCTGCCATCTTCAGTTTAAAGCTAGTTTGCTGTATGTAATCATTGGTTGAGAGGTACCATTGTACTGAATGCTTTTTGCGTCAGTAGTTTTTATACTTGTGAAGTTGCTTTGATACAGTTATTCTAGGGTAGGTGTACAGTGTCATTGTCAAGTTAGTTCAGCATCAGCCTGCAAATGGCTGTAGAAGTAGCAACACTGGTGCAGCTACACAGTGAAAATTCCTTTCTATACACATATCACCATTCTGCCTGATCTATGAGAACCCTGACAGGGCCACTGGTATTTTATACCGCACTCTGCATGCATGTGGAGTACTTTGAAGTACATGCCCCAGAATATGAAGCTGGATTAAATGGGCTTTGTTCTCACTGCAGGAGGCTATGTGATATTCTTTTTTCACCAGATAAGTGAGTTCATAACAGAGATAACAGCAGCTCTTTTGAGATGCTCATCAATTTCTTATGTGCCTGCCAGATTCCCACAGGAGAGACACTGGAGCAGTTTGTGTGCTCGGCTCTGTCCAGTGTGCCAGAAGATGAAGCAAACAAAGAGAATAATGAAGAGGGCTGTATTTCTGCATTGCACGAGGCCAAACTGTATTTTGTTCATGCTGTCACCAAGCTTAGACTCCATGTGCAGGTACACTTTAATAAGTTAATCGATTAAATTCCTAATTTTTGCATGTAGGCTGTCAACAGTAACTCAGTTAAAAGACCTGAGTTAGCTATTAAATGTTATTGTCATGAACATTTTTCATCTTGCTAACAAGACAAAGTAATGCTTATAAAGAGTCGTTACAGTGGAATTATAATCTATCACAATGTATCCACTTAAACAGATTTTCTCATTAATTCAAATACAGGTTTGAAATCTAATAGGGAGTATATTGAAATATAGTGCACTGCAGAGGCCTGACAGAAGGAAAACCCATTTACTGTCCCACCTGAGACTGAATTTTGGGCAAAACTGAAAGCAGACTACAGGCCACCACTGATATAGTATATGACTTATTTATTTTTAATTCCCCTCCACTATCCCTGGCGCTGAAGCATGTTGAAGGGAATGAGAGTAAATCTCCAGTATGTAATTTTAAAATTCTGCTCTGGCAGAACACCTTGGCATATAGTCTCTATGATGACATCTGTGTAGTTGTGTGGAGAAAAGGGTAAACCATTCAGATGTTTCCTGAGAAGAACACTTACCTAGGTGCCTTAACTCTGGTGTTTGTTTTTCCAAAGAAATATGGTTTTTTTCCATTAAAAAATATCAGCTATGTATCAAGCTGCTCTGGAAATGTTTGCAATAACATCTACAGAAAACATATAGAGCTTCTCATGTGTTTCCTCAAAAATGTAGTCTTTGATTTCTCTTGATAAAGGTTTCACTGATGTTTGGTGACTTGAAGTAATAATTTAATGTGATTGCTGGATTTAATGTACTAATTCCCATTGTAGCCATAGGAAAATCCAGTAATAATTTCAGCCGTGACTTTAAAACTCTTTGCAAGGGCTGACATTCTTATAATGGCAGCTTGAAGTACTGTAAATTGCTGGCCATTGAGAATACCCTTGGTGAACAGGACATCGCTATTCTATTCATCTAGTAAAAATTTGTTATAACCCCTTGGCATTAAAGAAACATAATGGTGGAGGAAAGGGGAGCGGTCAGTAGGTTTGACCAGGCCTTGCTATGCCTTATTCTAGGCTACACAATGGGAGCATGCAGGCTCCTTCTCCATCTTTGTCTAATGGGACCCCAGAAATCTTGCTTTCCATCACGTTGGTAGTGCAGGCAGAAGTCCTGCAGGGGAAAGCAAGCCTGAGTAATTGATTGTGGAGGTCTACTTTTGGTTGTGTTCAGTCTCAGGCCATCTTTTTACCATTCCTGGGTCACTGGGCAAGGACAGCACATCATAAATATTGGTTCTCTATAAGAGGTAGCGTGTTATACTGCATACTTGCAGTTCAGTCCAAACTGTATTGAAAATCAGTCTTTGTGAGGCAGTCATTTCAGACTCTAGATACACTTGTAGGGGGAAATTTTGATATCATTGTTAATTGTGGGGTTTTTTTGTTAAAGATGTGCAAATTATGTTTATTGTCTAAATAATAAAGCTTTGATTCTCTAACAAAGTGCATTCTGTTTTGCATTCAATCTGCTAGGTATTTGAGCAATGGTTCAGCAGCAGCAGGCTCTCTCAGAAACTCCTTTTGGAACCTGAAAGAATCATAGCTGATTTAGCATGTCAGTTTCTAGATGACAGGGAAGCAAGGAAACTTTTGTCAGAGATAAATACTCTGATCCAGGAATTGAATGAGAAATCAGAACCCTACTTTTCAGAAGGATATGCTGCAGCTCATGATCTGTAAGTCATACTTATGATTTTGTAACTTGTCGTATAAAGTTCAGATCAACTTGAATATTTATTTTCACATTACATTTAATTTATTTCTGTTTTTTGTCTGTTTTGTGTTTGTATTTTTTAGTTTGTACTTCAAAACCTTGTATACAGTCAAATAATTGTGCTGATGCATACACATTCTGAAAAATAAAGTAAATCTGTGATTCAGAGTATAGCTACTTACAGGTTCAGCAGAGGACCCAAGTACATGATCAGGACTCGTAGGAATCAGCAGTTGTGTATAATTAAGCATTTTAAACTAGGACCTGAATTCTTTATCTTGTTCTGCAAACAAAGTCTAATTCCCACAAATAGTTGCTGTGACTCAGTAATGCTTCTCACAGATGTATGCTATAGAATCAATCTACTTATGTACAGTAAGTTCAGTGCATCTGGAATATTTTGGATTTTTATTACAGGAGTCATACTCATGTTAATTTATGCAGGGGATCTTGGAACAGAAGCCTACTATGGAGAACAGAAATACAATGTAATGTTATGTGTCTATATATAAATGTAGTGTCCAATCTTATCTAGGGCATTCTGAGGCTAAGATTTCTTTTAATGTTTTTGAACTTTTCTTAGAGTTTTAAGTTCCCCGTTCGGCTCATCACTTAATGCAAATGTAAGCAGTTTATGTGAAGTGATGGCTATATATTCCGTACTCTTTCAGAATTACGTATTTTGTTGAAGCTGTGCAAATCTTCCTGTACAGTAGAGTTATTCTTTTAGCAGTTGGTCACTAATCTAGTAGAAATCTATTTTGTTGCAACTTTGGAAATGCCTTCAATTCCCATTTCAGGACAAGTGCAAGTACAAACTTCTAAAGATTAACTGTGCTTTAATTTCAGGTATTCTGATTCACAGTATGTGTTTTAATAATTATCAAGACAATAGTTCTGGATGATTTATATAAAATAAAGTGATTTTACTGTTTATCTATATATATAAAAAAGGACTTGTTATGAATAATCTTGAAAGGTTCTACACAGGACTTAAAAGTTGTAGACACAGGGTGTTAATGTTTGTCAGATTTGGCAACGCCTCATGAAATGTCTATGGTAGCGTGCAGGAACTGATAATTCTCTCTGTCTAACTACACATTGGATGACCTGCATCACTTCTGCAAGTGACAATGTTGGCCTCATCTTGGCCTTGCTTGTAATAGCTCTACTTATTCGTATTAAAAACTGTCCATCAGGTGAGGTATGATCCATGTTATACAAATCAACATCTGAGGATAAATCTGAAAGATACAAAGTGCTCTCATGCAGCACACCCCCAAGTGGCAAGTGATCAGGTAATGTCTTTGGTTTTGGATTTGTTGCTTTTTTAACAAACTCTTAAAATGGACACAGGCCTCTTTCTATTTCCAAACAAATCTGTTTGAGAAGAGACACAAAAAAATGAAAAAAGTATTTCTTAAGTGGATGAACTGATTCAGGTTTACGAACATGCATATAACTCATGCATTTAAGGTAACAATCACTGGTAGAACAACCTCTACCTCCTTTTCCCACCTTTGAGTGTTCAGAGCATATTTTTTTAGTACAGTAAGTAGCCTGGTAGAAAATGAACTCTTTCATGAGAAACTTATGGTTTATTTTTTTCTTTTCCCTGCAAAGGTGAGTGTGTGTAAATCTTCCCTAACATTAATGGTTTTGACCTTCAGGTAATTTAGTCTGAAAAGAAGTAGACTTGTCCATGAAAACAAGTTGTGTTTCTCACCTGGGAGACTGCTCAGCTAATGCTGAAAGTCAGAGGGGTTCTTTTGTTTTATTTTTGCTGTTGTTTCCTTAGTTTGCTAAGGTTTTTGTCAAATCTGTGATCTACTGTTGAGAGACACTGGAGTCAAATTGTTCAATAATTTAGTAGTACGTTTTGGCATTTCTTTCTTTTATAAAAAAGAAAACTGCTATTCTGCTGCTGTTGTAAGAAACTATAGAGTAAATGGTATAGTGACTGCACAACAAAAAAAATTCCATAATTTTTCAGCAACTTTACCTCTTTGTTTGTAGTACACAGTGTTTCTGTGCTCTACCTCGTTTGACTGCAGAATCCTGCACCTGGAGGGAATGCAGTCTATACTTCAGAGTGTACCTCGGTGGCCTGTTACGAAGAGATTGCTTCTGGTAGATGGAGTTATGAGGAATGTAATAGCACATTATTTATACTTCACTGAAGGTAAAGCTGCGTGGTGGTTACTCGTTACTAGCACTTAAATGACTTCCACAGAATCACATGGGAAATGGGTAACATTCTACTTCTAATAAAGCATTTAGGCTCTGTAATACATGCCACAATTATTTACAGCAGTTTTTGAGTTCCTAGAATTTTGTTTTCCTTAGTGATGATAGAACACAACATAATACCTCTTTTCACTACTTGTGTCAGGAACAAACAGTTTCCTTAGGCATCTTATACAAAGTTCTATGCTGCTGTGGCTGCTGTTAAAAGTTCTAACTCAAGAAAAAGAGCCTGCTTAATAAAAATAAAAATTATCAATGCCTGAGAAATTTCGGACACCATCAGCCATGTGTATATGTGAAAAAGAAGTCTTGGGTTTAGGTTTAGATGCAGCTTGATTTTCTGACTGGTCATTGCAAGTGAGGCAAGACATTGGTTGGACATAAGGATTTTCTGATTCCTTTAAGTAAGGATTTGATTGAGGTCTGTGAAGCACAGAGGCAGCTTGCTTCTTTCTCTGGGGGCTATCTTTTTGGACACAAAGCTAGGCTGATGGTGAAGGCAGTGGAAGATGCCATTCCAAGAAGAGAGGGGACTGTATTGAGGAACTCGGGGCAAGTGGAGGTGTGTTTTACAAGAAGTTGGGGAACTGGATCTGTCTTCAGTAGTTTGAATAAGATGAACTAACTCCCATGAAGTTCTTGTAAATAAGTCTGTTCAGCAATCATGACTTTCAGATTTGGAATATATTTATAATATTAAATGGTGTGCTAGGACTCAGATTGCATGGTGTTCAGCATCCTGACACCCAGGAGCTGGTTGGCAATAGAATCATATAAGGTCCACACAGATATGGATGTAAAAAAAAAAAAAAGGGAAAAAAGAACAAGATATCTTTGTGATATTCTCCACCTTTTAGTGGAGACCTGAAATACTGTAATATGTCTATATATTGGAAGAAGAGTTGTATTACTAAATTGTTACTGGGTATGTGCAAAACAATTTGATCCTTAATAGTCTTAAATTACTTGATAATTGCATATGACTTCAGAGTAAAGAATAAACAATTGACAGTACAAATTTTGTCCAAGATGCCACTGAAATTATGCAATTTTGTCCTTGATTTCTAGCTGAGATGTCTTCAGATTACAAATAAAAACCTCTTGTTTGAAGATCACTGTTGGAAATTAACACAGACTCTGATACAAGTTTTGTGTATTTTGGTACTGTGCATTATTACTAGGAGTAAAGGTTGTGCAGGTCCCATTACAGTATCAGTGATCACAGCAAAGCCCACTTTCCTTGGGTTATGTTGTGTGACACGTGTATGCTTCTTGCCTCCAATGGCGTTATAGCTGATTTCTCTGGGTATTTAGCGAGCAGTTCTCTTGTTGATACACAAAAGAATGTTACAAGCCAATATACCCTTTAGCTGTATTGTCTAACTAAACTGAACTGTAAAGTCTGTTTTAGCCTCTAAAAATGAACAAGGACCAAGTCCATAGCAGGGAGCAGATGTCATGAGAAAACAAGTACTCTTTCAACATAAATCTCTGAAGGCACACTTTTAGGACTTTTAATATTAAAAGGTTGCTGATTGTTTATCTTCTCCATTGATAAGTTCATTGGACCAAAAAGTGTCACTTTTGTCTTGTGTGTTTTGTTTCATAGCACATGGTCTCATGGAATCAATACTGCTAGTTGTATTACTGAATCCGGATTTACTTGTACACCCAAACCTGCAAGACACTGCGAACTTCAGGATACTTTTTGTAGTCTCCTTTTTAGGATGGGTTGACTTGAAGTGTGCTAGCCAACTTTGCCTCTATACTGTCTATCAATATACCTTCCTTCATGATGGTGGAGTTATACTGATTTACTACAGCTGGGCATTTGCCTTGTCAACTTATGCGGTAAAATGCTAGCCTCTATCCACATGAAGGAGTACAGAGGAAGAGGGGCAAGTGGGAGAAGCCAAATGATACCCTGTCCTGGATCTTCCAAGGCCAGGTTGCCTTACAGGCTGAGGAGACTACTGCTTAGGGGTATGGGACTTATTACAGGAAGCAGGGAAAGAACGTTTTGGGATTGCACAAGACTTAGTATGGGAGGTGTGGAAGAGGAACCAAAGGCAGGGAGAGGAAGTGATCTCGGTGGTTTGGGGAGGAACAAGTATGGGAAAATAGAAATAGGGTTACAAAAGGGGCTGCTCGCATATAGACAGGCTGCTTGGTCAATTTTCTTGCCTGGCCATGCCCCACACCTGACCATTGCAAGCTGTCCTGCCTTCTCATTAAACACCATTCCTGACTTTTCCTGGGTGAGGACTCTATTCTGTGTGCAAGTGTGTGTATGGGGGTCTGCGTGCAGCAACTGAGGTTGGAACAGGGGACATATAGGGGCCCATAGAAACAACTGGAAGGACTGGAGTGAGTGAAATCAAGTGCCAGCAAATGGGGTGGGACCTGTATGTCCATGCTGCCAGAAACTAGAGTGAGGGTGGCCATATTAGTGTGTGGTCTCTAGTAAATATCAGGCTGGACTAGGTGGCCTGGGAGATGGGAGTGTGTGCACTTCTTTGCCATTGAGGAGGGGTCAGCTATGGAAGGAACCAGGAAGTCCAGGCCAACACCAGAGAGACCATGATGTCTGGGGGTTGCCTGAGAGACCTGTTTGTGTAGCTCTTGTGTGGCAGCTGGGGAGAGCTGAGGGACCAGGACCTACTGGTTTGGATGACTGCTGCTAGATGGACTAAGCGTTCAAAAGCAGTTATTGCAGGGATCCACTCTGTGTGTGAGCAAGCACATCTGTACCAGAAGCTGGCACAGGGCTGCAGCCTTGAGGACTTGTATGCCCAAGTGCCAGCAAATGGGGAGGGATCCAGGGGCAGCTGCTGGGCAGACTGGGCATCTGAGCTCAGCTGCTGAGGGGATATCTACGCTGTGTACATAAATATATGTACTTATTCCCTCTAACAGACTTTCATCCCGACCAACCAGGGAGGTGAATGGGATTGGTGTTTTGTGTGTGCGAGTGCTGCGTGTGTTCGTCTGTGTGGCTGGCCATGTGCATGTGCCTACCTGCCCAGCCTTGCTGCCGCTTGGACCTGGGGGGCACAGAGCTATGGCAGCCTCACCTCTGCAGGGCTGCTGGATTGGGCAACTCCCTAACATGACCTGGTCAAGTTTCTGTGGTTGCCTTTTATTTGAGAAGGGCGAGATTAATTTTGCTTGGGAGCTTAAGGAATTAGACCACCTTTCCATATTTCAGGAGAATTTACTGGCTAAATCAACAGTTACTTATGGAAAGAGCCCAAGTTTATTTACAGCATTCATAGTTAGAAGCCTATGCAGGACCTCATTTTGCTCTCCTAAAAGTCATGAAATCTCACTGAAGTCATTGCAGCTACTCTGATATAGTTGTGAAAGGGGATAGGGTCGTGCTCTTGCTGGTGTGAGAAGACTGGTCTCTTCTTTCTGCCTTGTGCTGAGCCTTTTTCAGTGGCAGTGCAGGCAGAGAGCAGTCTTTGCTTCTCACAAGTGCAAAGTGCAACTGTGTACATATTTTGTGCAAAATGTTGGAGTGCTTTGGGCAGGAAACCAAAGTGGAACCTTTATGCCTCTGTACCTGCTGTATTTTAAAACCGTATCATGCATAGTTTTTTTTCCCAGAAGGATGCTTCCTACTGTACTGTCCCTGAATTAGTCTGTAGGTTAAATATGTCTTACAGAAGCTTTACATAGTCTGGAAAAACGGGTTCACTTTGCCCAAAGAGATGGAATCATTCATCTAGACATCAGAAAGCTCTTTGTGGAGCTAAAACAGGTATGTTATTATTTAATGTTTGTATATTAGTTTGCATAAACCTGAGGAGGCTTATTTTGGGGAATAGAAAGTACTTGCTAAACAGAGTATTTAACTTTTTATTCAGCAGCATTTTGGTCCATCTTTACTTTATCCTTTTTTATCTTTTTGATATTTCACTCAGAATTAATATGGAGCGTGAATTAAATCTGTTCCTTCACCCTGAGTTCATTTTTGAAGTGACAGTATATTCTTTAAATTTTAGCTGTTGATGAGCAATGCTTCCTATACGTGCAATGAAGTGCTTACAATGCTTGAGAAGACCCTGAGACTTCCACAGGGCTCAGATGACATTGACATTTTAGCAATATATATGTGCCCTGGCAATGGTTCAGAGGTGGCCTTCAAGCTAAGTAACCAGGTCCAGTCACTAAAGGAATCTGTAAGTACTTCTGAAACCTTTTCATGTTTAAAGCTTGCAGTGCTTTATATATGTTACTATTACGAAATGAAATAAATTAGCAGAGATTGTAACTTACTACTTAGTGTTTGCTGCTAATAAGTGGATGAGTAATTGAATATTTAAACTGATTAAAATGTGCTTGGGGACAAGGCACAAGTGGTCCTGTGGAGTCTCTTGGGTAGATGAGACATTTTAGACATGTGGCTTCCAGAAAAGCTGTGGCTTCCAGAAAAAAAATGAGAAAGTTGACAGACTGCTGATTTAATCTGTCTTATGTTGTATTTCAGTATCATCAATATTACAAATCTAAGAAGCAGGGCCAAGGTCTCAGGTGAGTGTCTCATTTACTGGTTTCAAATATTGCTTTCTTTACTGTGAAAGGTCCTGCTTCTGCAGCAAGTAACTCAAGGACAACAGAGCGTGCCAGATTCAATAATGGATGACCATTTCGGATGGCAAGAAACAGAAGAGCAGCTAACCAAAAATTATGCTTATTACTGTGAAATTAAGCAATTGCTGAGCACAGAGGCACCATCTGAGGAGGATGTCCGTTTCAGGTCTTGTCAGGAACAGCTGCTTTTCTCACTGTATGTATGCTGTATGCCTTCTAGTACTTAAAGATCTTGACTGGTACCAGCCTGGAGGAAAGTATTATAACCAGTAACTGAATAGATAAAAAGGCTAAAACCCTGGTTTTTGCTTTTGTTTACCACCAGTATTAACAATTTTCTCTGAGCACAAACAGGAGGGTAGAGGATGATTTTTCATTAGTAGTAGCAGTATTTAGGGGGGGTAGGGATGAAAATAGGCTGAGGATAGGCAGCTATCTAGGATTCCAAAAGCCTGTTCTCCCTTTTTGTCTTCTCACATCCAAGGATTTTCCGCCACTTCTCAGACTGCTTTCTGGTACGTACCTTGCTGGTACTGTGCTGCTCAGGATATTTGGAAACTTGGATCTGAAAGACTTCTAGGAGATGCAGGAAAACATTAAAGAAAGGGTAGTTAGAAAGGGGACTAGGAGGAATATTGCAGCCTCAGATTGCTTTCTGAACACATCTTGTGGTCACCGTTCCTCTATTTTGGCAGAAAAGACATTAATCTTTTTGTTAATTGTCATTTGCAATGACCTAGTAACTCTATTGATTTCAAGCTTTAATGATGTTAAATCAGAGTATATTAGAGACAAAGCCCTATATCAATAAAGTGCTTTAAAATAGGATAGGATTTTATTATTCTAGTTTAGCAATGTAAAGCATGAGCATAATGCATTTAAGTTGAAGTTGCATTTATACTGGATAGGTGTCCTAGGTCACAAATGTAAACATGTATAGAACACAACTATCTGTATTACTTATGCATGTGAGAAACTTGAAAAAAGAGTTTGCTATTGAAGCAGTAAAACTATTAGCTCTAAGAATTAGCTTCAAGAATCTGTCAGAAATTCCACAGACTGCATTGGCAGCAGGGATTATATTAATAACATCTTGGATGTTAGAAAATTTATGTAATTTTTCCTGTCCCTTTTGCTGTTAGTCAATGGCTGATTGCCTTCTGTCCCTCGGTGTTTATCAATGACTATGAAATCACCAGGAGGACTAGTTTTACATTCCTGAGCATCAAAAACACTTCTAAAGCTAAAAGGCCCCTGGGAATAGAGGAGTGTGTTGAAGTAACATTGAAGCCCAAGAAAAGCTGTGCACTATTTTTATGCAAGGTGTTTTGTTGTTGTTTTTTTTGATTGATTTTTTTTTTTTCCAGGGACAAAACAATGATTTTTTTTTTTTTTAATGTGAAGGTCTATTTCAGGACAAGAGGAAGCATCTCTCGATAATTGTTTTCAGTTCAAAATGCTATTTTTTGAACCAGAGCATTTTGTTGAAGGTTTCTTAAAAGGCTTTTTAGATTTATATTTTGTCTGCTCACAAATCTGTATAGTAGTCTAGTTCTGCTTAGACTGATGTAATAGCTATGTCACTGATTTCTTCAGCAAAGGACTCTGCTTTTAGCCTGTCTGCCTCAGTTCTGCCTTAGGTCAATAGGACTGTCTGTATGCAGAAAGTAGCAATAGAATTTAGTTAGAGATTTACAGAGAAATGGCATGTGTTCACAAGGTAATTTGACTTTGGAAGAAACCACTGTTTTAATCATGGTAGCCTTGTTTTATGTGTCGTTTCAGAATTAATAATACACTTCAAGATATTTTGTTTGAGGGAAACCTGTACTGGAAGGATTTAACAGCTTTTGTCAGTTGGAGATGCAAGGAAGCTCAAGGCTCAGGCTTCACAGCAGGTCAGTCAGGTGAGGAAACAGATACTGCACAGCACAGGCTTTATTCTGATGGTTCCCTGTCCATTTTAGGGTACGGTATTCCTCAGAAAGGGAAAAGGGGTGATTTTTAAATTTGTGAGCCTGTTCCTCTTTATGTTTCCATCAGCCTTAAGATTCACCAGCTGGATGAATCATTAGCAGCAGAAACTTATAACATACAGAGCCAGACTCTGGTAAATATCTGTGATTACAGTGCCAGCTGGAAAATTTTTGGATCGTCCATTTCTGTTGGGAAAATTGCAGCTGGTTGAACCTGGTTGGAGTCTCCACGTTTGCAACAGTATTCTGTCAGGAAGGTTCCTTAAGTCCAGGATATAAATGGAAGACCAGACTAGCTGGTCACCCAGTGGAGTTATTTCTAGGCTTGTTTCATATTGGTCAAGGACTTCATGCTTGATATTCTTCATCCCAGTTGCTCTGTGATATTCCAGATGTCCTGACCCATACACTACTATCTTTCTCGGAATACACTAGTTTTTTAATTATTTGGGGAAAACTTTGAAATTATGATTTATGCTGAGGAATGGGGGATCTTCCATTTCAGAGTTCTGTCTCATTAAACATTTGTGTTACTTTTCTCAACGTTTTAGTGGAGCAATGAAGCAGGGCACAATGTGGCTGACCAAAAACAGCTCTAAAAATTGACCTTGCGCAAAATGACCTGTTTGTTTCCTTTAAGTGTTCTCATCATGCTCCCAGTTCTATTTTTTTGACCACTTACACATCCATCTTCTGAAGATTTAGTTTATGGATAGATTTTTTTTTTTTAAACTATGTCCTGGGATTTGTGAGAGATCATGTTCTTGCTAAAGATCTGCTTTTCCAAACATATTTTTATTTTTTTTCTCTGCTCTTTTTCTCTGTAGAGCTAATCAGAAATGTGCTGAATACCTCGTCAGTAAGTGGGCAGCTATAGAATCTGTACAAAAATAAGCAGTACTTTTTAAATTGAAGAACTGTGTTAGTGAAACAAACTGTTCAAATGTGAACTGATTGTACAATTTTCTTAATCTGTTACAGCCCCAGATATTTTGGTTGTCTGGGCAGTAATAATGAATTTCACAGAACTGGTTTCTCTCTACTGAAATTCCAAGGAAAAAAGAAATATTAAAGTTCAATTCGGTGCTGAGTACAGCACTAAGAGCACTCTGGTATAATAAAACTGATTTTTATTTGAACTAGTTCTTCAGTTCATGTATAATTCGAAAGATATCTTCTATTTTTCCATTTTCCTTTAAGAAATTGTATTTGAATTTTTCTCTAAGGAATTATGTAAGGAAAATACAGGTGTGTCCTAAGTAGAGCTGGTATTTATTGATTCTGCAATTCTTTCCTTTAAATCATTCAGTAGAACTAACATAAAAGACTTTAATAAAAGTTGCATGTTTACTTCTTTTAAAATGTACGTGAAGTATTTCTCTTTCTGCACATGTTCAAGTCCTAAATTAGGTAGGACTAATTCAGGTTATTTCAGTGGGAACATGTTCTTAGTCATGTTCATAAAAAATTTTTGATCTGTCTCTTGAAGTTGAACTTTTTGTTTTTCTCTGCAGATGGACTAGAAGCATCTATATGTTCTAGACAAAAGCTGAGCTTGGAGACCATCCTAGGTCATTATTTAGCATTTCTACAAGACTTACCAGATTATTCCTCATTTATTTCCTCGGCCCGGTAAGGTTGAACTAGTCAACTTAATTTCTATGTCTAAGCATTTTCCAGAAATCCTTTACCCCGCCCCCACTTTGAACTTTTGTAACTCTGGAACGTAATTACCCTGCCTCTTTTCACCAAAGAACTGGTGTTTTTCAGTATTGCTGGAAAGAAATAGAATCCTGCAGAGAAGGTTACTGTCATTCAAAAACGTTAAAAAAAGACATCTCGATTTCTGGTGTGTTATAAGTAGTAACCAAAGTGGTGGGCTCCTCGTGATTCCAGTGTGTTGTTACAAGGGCTTCTTGTCACGAAGTCACTTGCATTATAGCCCTGCTAATGTCTAGATGAACACTGAAACAGAACCATTTAATCATCATGCTGTTTAAACAAAGAAAAAAATATCCCTCATGGAATAACTTTGGACTAATTGTTGAGTTCTGCCTCTGCTATGAAGTGCTATTAACTATCTACCATGCTATGCTGGTGATCACAGCTGTTAATAGATAAGAATACTTTCTACATTACGTTTCTGGACTCTGAACTTTATTTTTCGTTATGTTGCTATTTAGCTCTTTACTAAATCAGTCCCTTGTTTAACCTATCAGATGGATATAACCACATTCAATGCCATAAAAGATAATATATTATAAACGGCACAATTTGAATATTTCCTCCACTGTTAGACAGGTCATGTCATACTTTTCATTCAAACTGACCTTGACAGGGCCCTTAGAATCTTGATTAAAATAGGCTCTAGAAGAAAACCACTCCTGGTTTGGGTTTTCAAAATCTTGGATTTCCTGGGTATATACAGTAAAGACAAAATAGAAGCTAAGGAGTAGCATGCAAATTGATATCTTGAATGTTCAATCACTTTTCTTTTGTGCTTTTTCCCAACTTTGTTATAAAGATCAATGCAGACACATTTGCTAGGGTAAGTATTTGGATTTGGTTTTAAATGCTGTTTCTAAAGTATGCACTATTTTCTCTACACAGTAGTACTAACAAAATCACCTGACTTATTTGGGTTTTCTTTGCAGAGGTATTTCTCTGACTCCAGTAGGTCTAGGAAAACGATTCTATGTGGGGAATGCTTTTTAACTCAATGTTTTGTATCTTGGTTTCTCTCATGTAGAAGCCATTCCAGTAACCGACACAGAAATTCCCTCACAAAGCTATTTAATGGTGTGTGTGGTGTCCTGCTTTTTAACTTCTAAAATAAAACATATTTAATGAGAAGGTATTTTCAACCTGAGACCTTTGCATTGGAATCTCCTTTTTCCATGCGCCTCAATCTTGAGCAGTCTTACAGAGTGGTGGAAATGTCAGTTGGAGCATTAAAATTTTCACTGTGATTTCACGTTTTGGGTTTAGATACTAAAATAGCAGTGTTGAGATACCAGTCAGTTAACTGGAATGTTTTGGCTTCCAATAATTACGATAAAACAAACAAACAAAATCTTCAGAGTTCACTAAAAATTAGAGGTTTTCATAGATTTTATTGATAAGTTCCTTTCTAGAAAATTATTAGTCTGTTGAACATAAAAGCTTTTCTCTTTTCAGCCACTGTTTGTGGCTTACGCTTGATTATGACTACTGATAAATGAACACTTCTTTAACCTAGCTGCCTGCATTCAGGTTTTGATTGGAATGTGGCTGTGAGTTTTCGGTGAATTTTGTCACATTTTTGAAAACCAAAGTGATTGTAATTTGTGATATTTCAGGCCTTGTGGTGATTAATTTGTGACTGCTATTTAAATCATGTTTGAACTTTCTTTCAGTTAAATAAATAAAACTCTATTCTAAAAATACAAAATATATATTTAAACAATTTTGCCTGCCTGCTAGGTAACAAACAAGAAATAAATCATGCCTAATTTTTCAGGATTTTGACATCTGTCAAAGAGTTTTTGAAGAAAGAAGAAAACTTACGGATTTCTGATGAAAAGGAATTGGATCATCTTTTTCATCTTGTAGAAGTCATAGAAGAAATTATAATCCTTCATTTATCAACTTCTTCAAACCAGTCTCTAATTGAAAATGTCTTGAATAATACAATTACATGGATGAAAAATTTTGCTGAGGGGAAGGAATCTGCCACCAATTTCTCACTTGCAGTTTTTGAACTCCATAATGAACTACTAAAATATTTCCAGCCTCTTCAGAGATTCTGGACAAAGGAGAAGACAGAAATTTTCTGGCATATAGTGAAAATTGTATTCCATGACCTTGATTCTAGGCTCTCTCAGTTGAGTCAAGTGGAAGAGGATGAGGTATTTGAGACCTTATCTAGAATTATATTTTCCATTACAGAAAATAAAATCCTTCGTAGAAGTGTGCTATCATTCCAAAATATCCTGACTGATTGGCCAGAGCTAAATATTGCTGCTTTGGACCATCTAAAACACTTCAGTGAAAACTTCCTAAGGAATCTCTATGAGGAGGGATCATTGACTGGTGATCATGCCAATGTGTCTTTCAGCACAATTCACGGAGTGAATAATGCCTCCTCTTTATCACTCTCAAATGCAACTTTTATATATAAAGTACAAGCATTAGGAGAACTTGTGCACGATTTCTTAAAAAATGTCCAAAAATTAAACACTACTAATGTGGCCTCACTTGATCCAGTACTTTTCTCTCTGTATCAGAATGATGATCTGGTCTTAAATATTGAGAGCAATAACACTCTGTTAACATTTCTTCATGAGACTTCAAAAGACATTTCATCTTTTCAAGTATGGCATGATTTCCAAGACGGGGACCAAGTTTTTGATATTCTCTCTGAAACTTGATCTTCTCTGGAACTTTACCAGTAAGTCTCTTTGTGAAAAGTTACAAATCATTTACAACTACACAGAGTTTCAGGCCCAGTCTCTTGCACAGAAAGGAAAAAAAGACATGCAAGTTGTGCTTAGCACTCTGAGCAGCCTTAAAACTTTATTCATAGATGAAGAGCTCCAAACAGCTGCCTTTTGTTATTTGGAACACTTTCTTTGTGTCTACCCAGAATGCCTGGTAAATAATGAGTGCACTGACTTTTATCTATCAAACATTACTTCTGTAGATCATTTAGCAGAAGTTTATGACTTGCTTCTCCTTCCATTGGACAGTGTTCTGTCTAATATAACAAATTTGGGAGATAAGGTAAGCGTGCCTTCTGCCTTGCACTGCACTGTTGCATGGCTTCAAACCTGGACAGAGATTTTTGAAGAGGCATCCAAATTCTTAAATTTGAATTCAACCTTTTTTATCTATCTAAGTAATGATTTGTCAAATCTCTCTGAAAGTCTTTTAAATGCAACTCATGACGAACTGTGCAATAATACAGCTATGGTTATAACTGAAGCTACAACAGCAGCAATGAATCTATTAAAAATCATACTTGAAGGAGGTGGTGATTTAAATGACTGGAAAGAATTTGAATCTTTCCTTGCTAATCTTCAAAGTGTATTTAACAATGCAGTTGATGTCACAAGCTCACTTAAAGGTTACAGTTTAGAAAGTGTTTTAGAAATGATGGGAGTCATCATAACAGGATTGCAGAAACCTATACTGAAGGTTGTGAATGAAGAGTTTTTGAATTCTTGGCTTGATACTTTCATCTCAGAAGGACCCGAGGGAGAAGATAGGGGTTTATTTTCCATTGGAAATTCCCTTTCTACTATTCTCAAGCTGTCCCAAAAGGAACTTGGAATTATTCTCACAGAGATGAAAGACAGAACTGCTTTCTTTAAAAGTGTACCTCAAGGCAAATATATGGTTTGTATCAGCATTTTCCAGAATATTACAAAACTAATGTTGGACAATACTTTGAAAGACATAAGCCATCCACAAAAAAATTTTTCATCTCATCTTAATTCCTTTCTAAACTTTTATAGTACAGTGGATGAAGTAGAGGATTGTAACAGATGGATAAGGGGATTAAGTAATCTCAGTGAAAAGTACAAGTCACCTTCCCACCTTGAAAGTGCCAAACATATTTTATTTCTACTGAAATCACTGGGAAACACTGAGACAGATTCTAAGCTAATGAATGTGGTGGACTTTGTTGGTTTGATTTTTAGTTTGGTACTCCCTGAATGCTCCCTAACTAGTTCTGATGTGATTTGTGTAAATGCTTATTTCAATATTATAGCAAAAAATTTAAAATTTATTCTTCCTGGATTTTATGTAAAAGAATACATTAGTGTGCCTGAATTAATTTTTACACTTTTAAATAACTCTGGGGGGCAAATGGTTGTCAATGATTTAGTGGGGCATTTACCATATACCTCAAATAAGACCCATTTTAGTCGGTCAGTCCATGGGTTCAACAGGACTTCAAGGATGCTCCTTAATCCTTTTCACCATGTTCAGCTTTCGTCAGTAGAACTTTTGGCAGAAATTCAAACATTTCTGAAAAATAAAACTTCAAAAATCCAAGAAAACATCTCCTCTCCTTTGGATACAGAGATTGAACCTTTCTTGCATGAGAAAAATATCAGTTTGTTGATGGAGTTCTTTCAATATTTGATTCATAAACTTGACTCAAACTTGCAGGGTGAACACAAAACATTTCTCCAGAAACTGATAGAAACAGCAGCTTTGAATATTGAACTGGTAAGGAAGGCAATTATAATTTTCAAGTCTACTTTCACTGGCTTTCCATTAACTGATGATAAAGAGTTTCTAAAGAATATAGTATCCTTGGTGCAAAATGTGAGGGACATGGATGTTGAGTTCTTGATAAGTCAATTCAAACAAGTCCAGAGGAGCCTAGATAATTTCTTTAAAAATATCAAACCTTTGTATACTGAGAACTCTGAGTTAGGAATGCTAACAGACTGGTGGGATGCCTTCAAGAACAACTCCTGTAATTGGAACCTGACTGGCTTATGGGAAATAACTCTTTGAACAAGATGAGCTCTATGCTGTAGAAGAGATCTTCCAACTCCTCCTCAATGTCATTAGCCTTACAGAAAGATTAGCTCATGGAAACATCATGGAAGCACTAACTGAAGTATACTCTTTCCTACTCACTCAGGAAGCAAAAATGCCAGTGTTTACGGAAGAAGAGTTCTCTAATCAAGTAGAAAGTCTTCTAATGTTACTGCACACACTGACAGACATGTCTGGTGGACCAGCAGGGGTCCCAGTGTGTTCTTCCGCAGCATTGTGCTGGACTCTCACAACAGCAACACCTCAGAATCATCCCGCTTTTAAACCTTGTGACTTTGCGCGTAGCAATTCTACTCTTATTTACAATGCAGTCATTGAAGTCATTAAGGATCTGAAACTCATCACTCTGGAGGACAGTTCCTCATGCACTGTGGAAGACTTTCAGATTGATATCACTCGCAATCTGACTTGCTTTTTTCATCAGATCAAAGAATGGAACTCTATTCTTCTAAACTTCTCTGAGCTCCACCATGTAAATGGCTCTGTTCTCAAAAAGCTGCTAGATTTTTGGAATGAACTATTCCTCTACATTGAGCCTCTGCAGGTGAATAATACGTACTCAATCAATTGTTCCTCTACACCGAAGAGACAAGCAGCTTTACGAATTGTAGAAACACTGGGCAGTATGCCAGCGGCAGAAATGGAGATGGCCAAAGGTGTTCTTGAACAGCTGGATGATCTTTATGGTGGTCTAAGTGGGAACACACATTCAGGAACATCACTTATAAAGACTGTTCTTACTGATGTTAAGAATATGACCAGGGAAGTCGCTGGGCTCCTGAATACAGAAGCTGTCCTTTCTTTTCTTTCTGTAATTCAGCCTTTAATGGTGCTGTCTTCTTTTGGAAACCAGACACGCTCAATGCTTATGCTATTATCAGATTTAAATGGAAGCAGTAATATATCTGATATCTTTGAGAACTTCTGGTTTCCTGTAGTCACAAGCATAGAAGACCTATTTGTGAATTTTAATGTTAGAAACTTACTTGCGGTGATAGACCAAGAGTTTCAATTACTAAGTTTAGCTACTGGACAGTCCTCTTCAATGGCTCTTGATGTTTTAATACAGCATTTTAATACATCATCTGTAGATGCTATGTTAAGAAATTTTGAAGACATACAAGAGATTTTGAATAGATTTCTATGCGAGTGTAACAGTAAAAATAATTTTGAAATAATGCATGCTCTAATTCTCCTTATGACTAATGAAAATTTATCGAATGACCTACTGCTCATCGTCAAAGACATTACTGACTTTCTGGAACTATTCCAAAATATGTCTAAGGAAGATTATTCTGGTATATTGCTTGATGATGGTCATCTTAGCAGAGAAAAATTGAAAAATATTCATACCGCTGATTCAGTTTTCCTAAACAGTCTCCTTTATGTAATTGCTGATATTGCTGTTATAGAAGAAGCTCTGCATACACAGAATATTGAGCTTCAGGCAGCTGACTTCATTGATTCATTTTTTGATAATGCACAATATAGTGAAGTTTCTACTCAGTCCCTAAACAGAACTCTGGAGATCATGCAAGAGATCTTGCAGATGATATTTCAGTCTACCACAGAACATGACAGGAAGAAAATAAGCTTCTTACTAAAGGATTTGCATGAGGCTATAATGGCAGAAATGAGGTAAGTATTTTCTTTTTACTAATTTTGATGGTGTGCTGACCATGACAGAAGGGGTCTTTGTTTGTAAACAGCTCAATCAAAATTTTTATTAAGTTAATAACTGTTTCATTTCAGATTTGTGCCTTTGAGTAAAATAATATTTTATACCAACTTATATTGTTCAGATCAGCCATATATGGCATCACGTTATATTGCATGGGCCGGGTTATTGATGTGTTAGTCATCTGTATTGATACTTGAGGTGGTTTCTTAGGAATTCTTATGCAACTAAATATTTGAAGATATTAGTCTTTTAAAATCCTTGCAGGATTGAACAATGAACCCACAGTTATTGGTGGACAACAGTTGTTATGACTATGGAGTTAAATATTAAAGAATGATTGGGACTAATGTTTTATGGTGGGTTTTTTTTTTGCTTTCTGTATTCAAGTGAGGATATATTGTATTTGAATGCCTTCAACTCAAATTTGCTGATGACTTATGCAAACAAGATGACCCTTTTGGGGCTATGGTTATAGTGTTAAATTGTTCAGTTTAACAAATACAGTTGCTGAAGGAATCTTGAGCCCAAGATGGTTTTTGCCAGATAAATTAAATGTAATCCAGCAGCAGAGGAAATTCTGCTTCAGGAAAATGTTTACTAACAACTTATTTAGTAAAACCACTGCTGGACTGGAGTTGCTGCATTTAAATAATACTTACTGAATGAATCCCACAGGATGGCTGCTCCAAACAGCTCTAGGATCTTTTGCTGGTGAAGCTACTGATCCTACTGACAGACCAGCTAGAAAATGGTATTATAAGGTTGATGCATGATTCTGACATGGCATTTAGACCTTTATGATTTATTTTATGCAGATATGTCAAACCAGTGCTCAGCAGGGCCAGGCATTAACCACGTCTTTTGAAAAATCAAAAGCAAATACTAGAAAAGTGGTTTATTTTCCATAAATGCTGATTATAAGAGATTTTGAGTATTCTTCTTTTTGCTGTCAAGTCAGTATATGCTGTGGGCTCTCAGTATTTCTGACACCATTATGATTTTGTCTTATTTTGCTCAGGTACTTTCTATCACTCACAGAATCACAGAATCACAGAATAGTAGGGGTTGGAAGAGACCTCTGTGGCTCATCTAGTCCAAACCTCCTGCTGAAGCAGGGTCACCTACAGCAGGCTGCACAGGACCCTGTCCAGGCGGGTCTTGAATATCTCCAGACAAGGAGACTACACAACCTCCCTGGGCAGACTGTTCCAGTGCTCCGTCACCCTCAGAGGGAAGAAGTTCTTCCTCATGTTCAGACGGAACTTCCTGTGCTTCAGTTTGTGCCCATTGCCCCTTGTCCTGTCACTGGGCACCACTGAAAAGACCTTGGCCTCATCCTCCTGACACCCACCCTTCAGATATTTATAAGCATTTATTAGGTCCCCTCGCAGCCTTCTCTTCTTCAGGCTGAACAAGCCCAGCTCCCTCAGCCTCTCCTC
>Ga0065711_1034443_pt1 | contig 23758 bp, 12 predicted proteins | sample Hoacrofraction12_FD_59098 | JGI IMG/M metagenome (GOLD analysis project Ga0065711, IMG submission 59098) | Hoatzin crop microbial communities from Cojedes, Venezuela - Epithelial fraction 12 v2 (version 2) | ecosystem: Host-associated > Birds > Digestive system > Esophagus > Crop | place...
GTGGCTGCCCCCTCCCTGGCAGTGTTCAAGGCCAGGTTGGACGGGGCTTTGAGCAACCTGGTCTAGTGGAAGGTGTCCCTGCCCATGGCAGGGAGTTTGGAACTAGATGACCTCTTAAGGTCCCTTCCAATCCAAACCATTCTATGATTCTACAATAATACAAAAGTAGATATTATTATTAGTAGTATTAGATGTTATCACAACTGAAAAAACAAAAGTGAAATAACATTTTTGTCTGTCTGAAATGAATTGATGTAGGGATACAGATGTGTTTTTCTTTGTCATATATAATTGTAGAGTTTCATTAAATATCCTAGATTACTAGGAAACCTGCCATGTTAAGAAATTCTGATGCTGGAGTAGTGTCTTTAAAGTCATGACTGAAACCCTTTGCTTTCTGTAATGGATCAAGACCGGCATACTGAAACATAGAAATTCTTAATATAACTTTCATTTTTTCTTCATTAGGACATATAAACTACATCAGAGAAATTTCTGTTTGAATTTATAATTTCATTTTCTTCATCTGGCTGTTAAAAAAATAAGGAACATCAGAAGTCTACTTAAAATTATTTTAACAGCTTTGACTGAAAAAAAACAGTATATTCTTTAAAGGAGGATTTATACATTTCAAAATGTTGGTACTAGCACTTAATAGTTCTTACAGGTGTTGGTCAAAACATTCAGCCCTTTACATGTTTCTACATCTCACACAAATGGACTTCTATACTTTACCTACTCTTCCATTTTAGAGCATAGTGTATTTTAAAAATTCCTTACATCAGGCTCTTTATAAATTTGCATGAACTGACATTTATTATTTCAAAGCTACTTCGGATTTGAGTGTACCTATAAAACTACTGTGATACAATTAAAAGGAAAAGAAAAACTAAAACCATATGTGGAATACAGAATACATTTAATTTGCTAGTACCTCTTAGCTACTGACACGATATAGGTCAAGTCTAAACGTTTTTACTATATATAGGCTGCAGTTTATATTATTGAACTGATAACTCATATGTACAAATACACAAACTTCTCTCCCAGAAATAGTGTTTGGGGGTTTGTCTTCTTTGTGAAATGAAATATACATGTAGTAACATCCTATCTGGCATATCCAGAGATCTAGATTTCAAAGTCTGCAGAACTCCTGGCTGAAATATTAAATTGTTGTATGAATTAAATTGTACATTAATAAAAGAGTACAAGGATATCATTATAAAAGCACATTCAAAGCAGATCTTTCATTATCCGTATTTCTAATAAACAGCTATTACCCAGCCACGCAATACACACAAATATTTTCAGATCTATGTGAACTCTACAAGGTACAAATAAATAGTCTCAAATCTTCCCATTATCCTAAGAAAGATAATGATAATATGAACATGACACTCAGAGTATTTTAAGCAACTTGTTTTATCAGAGTTTTAATTTAGCTGTATGATTTCTATGCTACTGCATACTAGACAGGAACATGTTCTTTATCAGCAATGCTGCTGTTGTTTTAATTGAGGAAAATGAGAAAGTGAAATCTGACTTTGTAGCAAAATTAGTTGTAGGGCTGGTTTGGGAAGAAAGCTTATAACCAGTGTATGACACGTTTGTTTTTTTTCTGTGAAGTGTTCAAAACTTCCTCACTGTAGTACACAAGTTCTGAAACGGCAGCAAATTCTGAATGAGGAGGTAGACTACAATTCTGTAGCCCACACATGTACATCAAAGGGGGTGCCCCTACAAAAAGGACTTTACTCTGTGGCCTTCATCATGTGCAGGTCAGGCTTCCCATGGACAACATTAGAGTTTCGAGCAATGGCATATCTAAAAGTTTGTGGATACAGTGTAAAATTGTTCTTTACATGTTAACTGGCTTGTTAACTGGAATTTCTGAAGGACAGGCAACCCAAGCTGTGTGTGAAACAGAGAGGTAGATGTGGTTACTGCTGAAAGTGGCAGATTGCCACCTGAATTGGTACAGCAGGTAGATCTCTAACTCATAAAAACGTTGAAGGTAGTACGAAAAAGTGGTTTGTTTCCTTCTCATTTATTTCTAGGTCTTCTTTATCAGCAAATAGGACTTTAACATTATACCTCCATCACAGAGCAAATGTCAAAATGTAACAAAAGTTTAAATAATATTACAGGTGTGCTCCTTGGAGAAAAGGAAAAACCAGTACTGTCAAGGAACGTTCATTTCCAGTCCCGCAAAGCTGACTATTATATGTGATGCAAAAGATACAATATCTAGGGGAGAAGTTCCTAAAACACATGGTCATTCACTTTTATGGTATACAAAATGCAACTCCATGGCCGGGGGAAGGGTGTTTAAGTCATCTATTTGAGTTCACCAACAGAGAGGCTGGACACCACTTCTCAACTAACGGCAGAATAATACCTCCCAGCCCACAAAGAACAACACAGGTCTTCTTCTGAGGCTGCAGAAAGAAGAGGAACATTTCATTTGAGCTTCACCAACTGAGAAGTGCATCACATACCGCAATTTCTGGCTAAGCACCCATATGCTTTCTGCCTGCTGGTGTTAGTGCAACGTGCTTCTCTGACTCAGTGCAGCCTTTACTGTTACGGGCTAACTTTTGATATTAATTGAGTATTAATGGAAAACAAGCAGTTTGGTTATGTCCGTAATAGTAAATGGAACAGTGACACTTGACACCAGTGACTGCTTGAGAGTCTACACTATCAAAGGTTAAAACAACAACAAATCATAGAACTGCAGAATCATAGAACGATTCGGGTAGGAAGAGATCTTAAAGATCATCTAGTTCTAGCCCCTCTGCCATGGGCAGGGACACCTTCCACTAGACCAGGTTGCTCAAAGCCCCGTCCAACCTGGCCTTGAACACTGCTAGGGAGGGGGCAGCCACAGCATCTCCGGACAACCTGTTCCAGTGCCTCACTACCCTCATCATGAAACTCTCTTTCCCATGACTGACTAGTGCTCCCTCGACCTTCCCTGGGAGCCGTCTGGGCATTGGTCTGAACTACAGGGTCCCAACAGGCACTGTGAATGAGACCGCCTCTTCCCAGGTGCTCAGCAAACACTCACAGGCAGGACTTCATTACGCCATTCACTTGCTCTGAAAGTAAAGATGCAACTAAAGCAAAGTTGTCTCTACTTGAAGTGGCCACACACGACATTCATTCCTGTTGCATATGAATAGAAACAAAGTAATTTTAGATCTGATTAGGTATTAACTCTAAAATCAGATGAAGACTCGGAACTCCTTTATATCAGACAGAAATGATTCCGATGAGGTAAAAAATGACATTTCTTAATATCAAAGTTCTCCTTAGAAGCTTTCATGCTTTGATCTTTATTGAAGATTTCTCCAGTTTTGTCTAAAAAGAATATCGAAAGTCATTCGTCTTTCTCACTTCTTTTTTAAATGAAGTCATCTAATGTTTAAGGAGTAATACAAAAGAAATTGAATTCTTCAGTTATGGTTGAGTTCTGCCTCTGCTCTGAAAAGGGTAATGCTTTTCTGAAACTGATTTTAAGGCCTAGCATATTATAGCCTGACTTGGATTGAAGTGATATCTAATCTAAATTAAATTCAACAATTTCAAGTTCTTCATATACATACACATGTATATATAGTTATCTGGGCATTTTTTGGAAATACTTGGTCTGATTTGGTGTTGACTTTTCATCTCTACTATTGATGTCATCCAGGCCTTTAGCTTCTAGCATCAGAGTGTTAAAATTGGTTGTCACTCTGACAAGCGACAGGTTTGAATGCTCTGCGCTAAACAGTATTCGAGGCGATGCACTTAATAGGGATTAACAGAAAGGTAAAATAACTGTTCATCCACTGACTACCCATCATTCAGTGACCTGTTAAAGAGCAATCCCATGGGAAAAAAACAAAAGAAAGGGAACATCATTTTTCAGGTACACATTTTGTTGAATGGATGGAACAAGACAAACTTCCAGAGAATTCCTGTACGTGCTGCCTGTGAAAGCATCAAAAAGAACAAAAGGGCCAAGTTTTGAGAGCTTTATAGTTCTATCAGTATCATACTGCACCCCTGCTGATAAACTCTGCTTTTCACAAAAAATAATGAGAAATAATTAAACCATCTCAACTACTCCCAGGTCTCCAGGCAGCCTGGCTGCAGCAGGATCAGAGTCACAGAGCAGGCTCTCTTACTATTGATTATTGTGAGGAACAGATACACTTTTTCACATCTTACTACTTTAAGTGATGTTTTAATTTTGATTCTTATTCCATAATTTCCTCACACAGACACTAATCTACTGTTTATACAAGTAATAAAGCATTCTGTTTTCATATAATCTTGAAGAAGTAATGTTTTCCTTATGTGTAGTATGTCAGATATAGAAGCATAATGTCCTTTGAAGTCTATATTTCATTATCAAGAGATTGTGACAGGTTTTATTAAAATTATTATGAGCAGGTTTGCCACTAAAATATTTTTACTCTAGCTAAAATTTTATGGTAGTTATAAAACTGTTTTACTGAAATTCAGGTATAGAAACACTACTTCACATTTTATTAAGAGAATTATCTAGAGAGGAAGAAAAATTTTGGTTTTGATTGTGAATTTGCTAAGAAAAGAAAGTAATTCATGTTTTTGTCTGAACAAATAAACCAAACCTTGTTTCGTTTATAGGGCTCTTGACATCGTTTTGACTATAACCAACAGACAATCTATACTTATCATAGAAAACTACTGATACTTCACATCCATGAAATTGAAAATGCAAGAAAGAATTAAAATATATTAAGTCTGTGGGTTTTGGAGGGTTTTCAGTCAACTCATTTACCCTTACCCTTTCAATTTAGCTATTTTCGCCACTTCTTATTCAGCCAAACATCCATACGTAATTGAATTAACATTATTTGTTCCAAAATACATTAAAATAATAAATAAAATTAATGGAATGAAGGATAAACAAAATAAAATGAGATTTGATAATACAAGCTGTATAAGGACTAGTTCAGACTAAAAAATACACAGAAGCCTTCCAAAAAAACCCGTTATGCATCAGTTTTTAATAATTATGCTACTTCTATATTCATCTAACTGCAAAAGTATTTCCATTTTAAATGTTTTTTTTTTTTTAATTTTGGAAATATTGTAAACATTTCCTGAGTTTCCATTAACAGGTCTCAGGGTTAGGAGCTGAAGAGAGAAAACAGTGTACCCTAATTTTCAATTTGGAACTAACTTCCATTCTGAAATCCTCTCAGCTAAAATACTTCTGTGAGCATCCATGCAGAAACATGTCAAAACAAAAACTTCCAAAAATCATCCCTTGCTACTCAACAAAATAATAGGAAATAGTTGACAAAGTGGTGAAGTACGATGGCTGCAGCACATACATGAAGACAATGTGTGTGCATATACATATGCTCTTTGTACATGTACTATACATATTCTATATATATGTATAGAAAGAGCTATATTTTATATATATCTGTTAGAAAATGTTATGGATAGGAGAGTCTTAAACCTACTAGTTCTATACACTTCGAGGTCATGGTAATCAGATGTTTATTTCGCTAACTATGGGTAGTATTTTCTTATGTATTCAGGAGGTTAATACAGTTTTATTTAACTAATTAAATTATTTTAAATTTTGGATATCAGAATTTTTTTATTGAAGTATATTGCTCTCCAAAACCAAATTCACACTAAATCATAAGGAAAAATAATAATCAAGTGCATGTCATTCAACATTTCGTAGCATTGTGAAATGTTAAATTGTAGGAATAACTAAGCAAATAAATTTTATGCTGTATTATTGCTTAAATAATCATGTAGTAAAACAGCATGGATTCAAACACAGATTTCTGATGGGCCAAAGATTCTGCAGGTTATACTGTTCCCGATAGGACCGTGGATATATGGATGGTATTATAACAGTCTCCAATTTAGCCCTCAATTTTATGCCGTATAATCTCCTAGAAAGCAAAATGAAGTGTCAATTTAATGCGGCTGTTAGAGGTCTATTACCTCAAACTCATTGTAAGCCCAGGATCACTGAGACTGTATCTCGCATCAACCAAGAGCAAATAATGAGCTGCATTTGTCCCATGTTTGTAAATGTATAGCTTTCTAAGCTGCATTAAAGGAAACCTTGAAACACGCGTACAGTGGCTGCAGTTTCACACAGAGATGAGATGTTCTAACAAGTGGCTGCTGCCTAAAAGAAGTGCGACGTTCTCTTCTGTTCTTTATACTGCATTTACTGCTCCTTCCTCAGTCCTTTGCTTCTGTATTGCCCTTCCAAACTTTGATTCTTGCTGGAATTTCTGTGTTCTGGTTTAATTCATTGAAATGGCAGAAAATTATCCACTTCCTCTCCTGCCTCCCCATCCAGCTGGGACATCTATGTGCCATTTTAGTGAATTAAACTGCTCATGGAAAAGAGAGACAAGAGTCAGAGCTGGCACAAATTCAGTGTCAGGAGCACAGGAATGTAACGTAAATGGAGACTCACTGCACGTTGTGGAGCTGGACCTGCAGGTCACCACTGGGGGAAGGAAGAATTTATAGCTAAATATAAGTAGGGGACAACTCAACAAAATGTAAGATCAGACAGCTGGTCTAACAATAAGACTATCATCTGCATTACCAGTGAAGTGAAACAATACTTCTTTTGCTTGGTAAGAGAGGCCAGACCATCTCCTAGATAAGAACTAAATATGGCAGTTTCACAGAGAAAGTTTAAATCGCCTCCTTTTCATGCAGAATTTGAAATAAGAGGCTATTTATACCAGCTAACATAGTTTCCTAGGAAAGGGTTCAGAAGTGGGGAGAGGGAGAGAGAAGGGGAGGGTGAGATGTTTCTTGTTCTGTCATTTAAAGTAATTAGATCAAGCATGATTTTTCCGTTCTTCACCTGTTTCCATAACCATGTGTAAATGGTTGTTTATTTTGGATGCTGTGAATAAACACTTTTATTTGCATTTTACCTTAATGTTGCTTGAGACAGGAATGAATTCAAAGAAGTAGACAAGTTTTTGAGATAAAGACATAGAAGCACCTTAGCAAGTCTTATAGCATCCCTAGCTACACGCCTGAGAATTGTTCAGGATAACAGGGTATGTCCCTGGAAAGCTGAATGAGACTGGCAGAGCTGCTTTCAGGTAAGGCAGGAAAACTGTTGGCTAAGAGTACTCCAGGAGGCTCTTGCTGCACAGGAAAAATTTGATAAATACCTTAAGTCCTGAGGGACCACAGAGAGTTTGCCACAGAATTTTATATCAAAATATTTTTGTTAGTCCAGGCGTAAGAAAATAGCTTGAATGAAATCCAAAATTGATGAGTATAAAAAGATGGAGAAAGGAAAATAAATATAGATGAGTAAGCAAATAAGCCCAAGAAAAAAGTCTTAACAAGAGATGAGTAACTTAAAAGTTTCAGATCCTTTTAATTGAGTAGTCTAAGAATGCTACATTTTTATTTGCTCAGTTATCCTACATATTGAGAGTAGAAGGTTTAAACGTTAATAGATGAGAGCACGCTGTGAAAGTTCATCTTCAAAATGAAATAACCAAACACTGGAAAAAAGACTATGTTCCATAATTGTGTTATATGGAGCCACTGTGAAGTTATTAAATTCATTAAGCTCATTACTAACTTCATTGTAGTATAAACAAACATTGCTCAGTAAAACTTTTAGATGTGTATTTCATATGGAATGATTAAAAAGAGAAAAGTAAGAAGATTACTTTGCCTGTGATAATGGATTTTGAAAATTTGGTGAAGTTATTACAGAATGGAAGTTACAATATATGGTAAACTGTTCATAGAATCATAGAGTCATAGAATCATACGTTGGAAAAGACCTCTAAGATCACCAAGTACAACCATCCACCCAACACCACCATGTCTATTAAACCGTATCCCGAAGTACCACATCTACACTTTATTTTAACACCTCCAGGGATAGTGACTCCACCACTTCCATGGGCAGCCTGTTCCAATGTCTGACCATTCCTTCAGTAAAGAAATTTTTCCTAACATCTAATCTAAAGCTCCCCTGGAGCAATTTGAGGCCATTGCCTCTCGTCCTATCACTAGTTACTTGGGAGAAGAGACCAACACCTGCCTCACTACAATCTCCTTTCAGGTAGTTGTAGAGAGCAATAAGATCACCCCTCAGCTTCCTCCACACTAAACAGATCCAGCTCCCTCAGCCGCTCCTCATAAGACTTGTTCTCTAGACCCCTCACCAGCCTTGTTGCTCTTCTCTGGACGTGCTCCAGCACCTCATTGTGCTCCCTGTAGTGAGGGGCCCAGAACTGAACACAGTGCTCCAGATGCGGCCTCACCAGTGCGAGTACAGGGGCACGATCACCTCCCTACTCCTGTTGCCAACACTATTCCTGATACAAGCCAGAATGCCCTTGGCCTTCTTGGCCACCTGGGCACACTGCTGGCTCATGTTCAGCCAGCTGTCCACCAACACCCCAATGTCCTTTTCCGCCAGCCAGCTTTCCAGCCACTCCTCCCCAAGCCTGTAGCGTTGCATGGGGTTGTTGTGACCCAAGTGCAGGACCTGGCACTCTGCCTTGTTGAACCTCATACAGTTGGCCTCGGCCCATCAATTCAGTCTGTCCAGATCCCTCTGCAGAGCCTTCCTACCCTCAAGCAGACCCACACTCCCACCCAACTTGGTGTCATCTGTAAACTTACTGAGGGAGCGCTCCATCCCCTCATCCAGATCATTGATAAAGATGTTAAACAGAACTGGCTCCAACATATTGAGCCCTTGGGAACATCATTTGTGACCAGCCACAAACTGGATTTAACTTCATTCACCAGAACTCTTTGGGCCCAGCCATCCAGCTGTTTTTTTACTCAGAGTGCGCCTGTCCAAGCCATGAGCAGACAGTTTCTCCAGGAGAATGCTGTGGGAAACAGTCTCAAAGGCTTTACTAAGTCTAGATAGACAACAGCCACAGCCTTTCCCTCATCCATTACATGGGTCACCTTGTCATAGAAGTAGATCAGGTTGGTCAAGCAGGACCTGCCTTTCATAAACCCATGTTGACTGGGCCTGATCACCTAGTTGTCCTGTACGTGCTATGTGGTGGCACCAAAGATGATCTGCTCTGTAACCTTCCCTAGCACTGTGATCAGACTGGCAGGCTTGTAGTTGCCCGGATCCTCTTTCTGGCCCTTCCTGGGGATGGGTGTCACATTAGCTAACTTCCAGCCAACTGGGACCTCCCTGGTTAGCCTGGACTGCTGATAAATGATGGAAAGTGGCTTGGTGAGCACTTCTGCCAGCTCCCTCAGCACCCTTGGGTGAATCCCATTTGGCCACACGGACTTGTGTGTGTCTATGTGGTGTAGCAGGTCACTAACCATTTCCTCTTGGATTATGGGGGCTTCATTCTGCTCCCCATCCCTGTCTTCCAGCTCAGGGGGCTGGATAACCAGAGAACAACTGGTCTTACTATTAAAGTCTGAGGCAAAGAAGGCATTAAGAACCTCTGTCTTTCCCTCAGCCTTTGTAACTATGATTACCCCACATCCAATAAAAGATGGAGATTCTCCTTAGCCCTCCTTTTTTTTTAATGTATTTATAGAAACATTTTTTATTCTCTTTTACAGCAGTAGCCAGTTTAAGTTCTAGTTGGGCTTTGGCACTCCTAAGTTTCTCTCTGCATAGCCTCACGACAACTTTGTAGTTCCCCTGAGTTGCCCGCCCCTTCTTCCAAGGGCAATAATATATCTTTTTTTTTTTTCTAGAGTTCTAGCCAAAGCTTTCTGTTTAGCCAGGCCAGTTGTCTTCCCTGTTGGCTCCCCTTCTGGCACATAGAGACAGCCTACTCCTGCACCTCAGGTTTTCATCTGAGTAGTTTCACGTATTACCTTAATTCCTCATAGCAGGAATAAAATCTATGAATTATGTATCCTTCTCTACTGCCTGCCACCTCGAACATTTCATCGTCATTCCTAGCAATTAAACTAGGTTCAGATTCTAGATTGACCAACAACAGCAGCCTCAAATTCTTTGCAGCTATGCAAATAGAGCATCAAGTTTACAGAAAGTTTCAATAGGCAGGTCAGTAAAGGAGACAAGGGAATAATGGGACAGTCTATTAAAGTTAATTAGCTTGTTAAAGTAATTACTTTACATATTGGGTATAATACTATCATGAACTTTTTCTGATTTACTTTTTATTTATTCATTCCCTGGGAAATTTTTCCTTCACCTCTGGAAAGCTCCACCACCCATCAGCATTGAGAGCAGAAAGAACAACCCTTTTTTTCAAAGACAAAATGTGATTTTTTTTTTCCTTAAAGACTGAAGTTAGTTTTGACGCATACCACTGCCATGTGGTACATTAGGTTCCAGTTCAGTTCAGGCCAAGAGAAACCTGCCTGACCCCTGAAAAGGATTTCACCACAAATAACAACATTCCAATTTCTGTCTTCTGTGGAATAAAGATGGCATTGCTAGTGCAGCAGAAACTGTGATCAAATTGTACATGGTATATTTTGTAGTATACAGTATGTATTACAGATAGAAATCAGTAGTTGAGAAGTAATGGTAATTAAAGGAGTTCCAACGTGTTTAAAATGACATCTGAATCCTAAAGGAAGTTTAGGATGGTATGAGAAAAACTTAAACAACAACAACAAAAAAATCCCACAAACACACTGAGGTCTCTGAAAACATTGAAAAAACATGGGAAATGGAAAAAAACCTCTTGCAGTGTGGGAGACAGGGACAAGAACAAATTGCTGAAGTAAGCAGAAAGGCAAGAGCGAAGCGCTGAAGTAAACAAGGTAAGAGGAAGCAAGGGGCCCCTGTTAGAAGAAATCACAAGCGAATGGGCAACGTGTGATCAGCAATCACATCGGCTGGCTAGAGCGTGATGTGTCGCGGATCGGCTAGAGACTGAGTGAGGAATTTGTGCAAATAGCTGCCTTATCGGGATGGAAAGTCTGGCTGACTCATGTCTGGGTAAAGATGTATAAAGCACTGCTTGCAAAATAAACTTTGTCTCACTTGCACCACAAGCTGAGTCCATGCTGTAATATGCCACAGTGCAGCTCTTGCAATTCTTTCTGCTTTGCATGAAGGAATGCAACTTTATGTGGCTAGGGACATGACTAGGGTTCCTGACTGATCATGTGAGCCATGCCAGGGCAATTTTTAAATGTAAATGGGAAGAATAGATTGGATGGTAGAGAACAAACTAAAATCTGCCAAAAAATCCTGCAAAGGCAGGTTTTCAGAACCTTACAGTAGCAGATGCAATGACAAAAGCTATACAAGTGATCAAAAAACACAACAAATGAAAACTCAAAATCCTCTGAGTATATGAACATTGATAGCCAGAAGCTGACAAAAAAGTAACTTTACCCAAAATGTACATAAAATATTCAGGAACACCACTCAGAGATGGAAGTATTAATTACGACTTCTGAAACAAAAAAGATATTTTTCATTGAGAGCCAGCTTCTTTGAGGTAGGCTTTAACACTTGTGAATGGCAATTACATAGATATATACCAATAGGCAACTATGACAACAAAATGAAAGATAAATTCTGAAACTACAGAAAGCTGCAGACCACAAGGCTAAACTACTGAAGGTCTGCGCTGAAAACACATCTACAAAACACAGCTCTTTTCTATTGGCAGAATATATTCTTAACAAATACAGAACCACAGAAGGCCTTCAGAACAGCGGAAAAATGGCAAAGATTGGCAACTCATGCATTAGGAATAATTGATAGGTTACACTTATTTCATATTTGGGAGTACCTTCTACAATACCATCATAAGTTAAAGGACTAGAAATTGACTCTGAAGATTACTTATTGAAAAAAATTTCACTATAAGAATAGTTATCTTGAAGGAAATCTGAATGACAACATCCATTCACCATAGATTTTCAGGAAAGTATTTGTCAGGTTTTATCAGAATTCAGTGTGGGATATTTCAAAATATGATGACAAGAAAAAAAATTCACTGAAACCTGGCACACCAAAATAAAAGCAGCTAGGTTTCAATCATTCAACATAAGCATCATTGTCAAACATGGATACATTTTCTCAGCTCTTTTTGTTTCTTCTGTATCATGGGTATTCCTTTAGACACACAGATACAACACCAGCTCTTCTAACATGAAATAACAACAACAATAAGAAGAAAAAACAATAAGAAAACAGAAGACTTCTCAGCTTGAAAAAATAAATAGTTAAAGAAAAAAAAATCCTTACAATTCTAGTAAGTCCTTGAGAAATTGTCAGTAGGCAAAATAATGCAAGAAGAAATGGTTTTGTATATCTTGACAGTAAGCAAGACTAAAGTGAACTACCACAAATACACAAGACATCAGCTGCGGCATTTAACTGCCTAAACAACATTTGGTTGTTGAGAACTACGCAGAATTTAAAAAACAAACTATGGCTTCAACTGTAGTAATTATAGTCTTAACATCTGCAGGTGAAAGCTGAAAATCTAATAAAAGGCAGGACAGTTTGACAGCAAAAGCTTCGTGAAAATACTAGGTCGAAAAGAATGGATTTTTAAAAAGATTTATTTATTCAGAGAAGTCTACAGCTCCTAATATCCGAAGATTTTTTAGAAAAGAAGGTGGAAATATCTAGAGCATGAGATGACTCTAAATCATCTATTCACTGTATATGCTAGTACATTGCAAGAAGAACAAGCAGCCAACTGAGAGGAAGCACCTTGGCAAACACTGCTTGTGCCTGCTTTGGGTGGACTACTGAGATTCAACAAGTGTTCAGTATGTCCCAAGTGACATCTAAAAGTAGAAGAATTTATTCTTTCTGTTTGTGAATTTTTCAGAGCACCGTAATGAAGTGCTACAGTACTACTGAAGTACTTGATATTCTGGTTTTGTACTCATTTTTCTTCGCAGTAAAGTTTCAAGTTTCTGTTAAGGGGATGATAGTATCTTACCTTCAACAAAGATAGTATTACACAATAATGTACCAGTTCACCTAAATCCCAGTTAATACCTGACTGTGGTATCAGTGTTCTACCTCGCTACAAGAACAACTGTCTCCCATACCACTGAACATTTACTTCCCTACAACTACATGGCTGTCTGATTTTTTTCTTCCAGTCTGACCAGTTCTTTTCTGAATAAATTAACTACAGATCAAGTAATCATAATGCAAGTTAGCACTTTGCCTAAGTTACTGTAATGCTAAAACTCACAAGTAATGATAAAGCTAAATTTTAGCACTACTTGAGTCAGATTATTACAGGTATTTCATCCTGGAAACAACTATATTTCAATGTTGAGTAACATCAAGCAATTCAGAGTTCATTCTACAGTAGAACATAATTTCAGTGGTTCATTAGATTAAAACTTGTGAAAGATTACAATGCTACAAGAGGCCTTATGAAGTTTAATTAGCTCTTTTAAGTACATTTTACAAAACACTGCTGACACACCAGTAACGTGTGGATTTGTTATCATCCATGACTGTAACTTACATCCCAAAGCTGATACCAGGCTACTAGTCTCTTAACTCAATTTCTGTAGTAATATTAAATTGCAGTGGTAACGAACACTCACAAAATACCATTATCAAGTTCACAAATCCTAAAATGCCTTTAATATTTCACTGAGATTAAACTTACACTGGACCATTTCCCAGGTGGTAAGGGTAATGATAAAGCACCTTACCTATTACCAACCAACCATTTCAGGTGCCAAGAGAAAGAATGCAGAATGGTGACATATGTGCATGGTGCTTTTCACATAAAACAGATTTAATTCTTTTTGGTGATGTCCTTATGGACAGATCAATCTGAAAAAAAGTAGTTCAATCAATTGGTCTTTATGTTTTGCCACACAACAATTTCCTCAATAAATGGAGTTTGAATTGGATATTTGCAGACTCTGCAAGAGGCTCTAGTAACTCTTAAAAATGTAATAAAGATTATAAAAATGCTTGTAGTACAAATAATCTGGAACACTGGAATATCAGCTCATAAACCTGAAAAAAAGAGGACTGATATTTTTCAAAATGTTTATGATTATTTTCAAAAGAGCAGTGGTCACTAATTAGCTCTCCAGTGTATGGTCTCACAAAATCAATTGGTATCTCAGACCTTTTATTATTGTATTTCGTAAAAGAACTGATATATTATGTAAAATAAACCATGCAACTTAAATGTATTTGATTATGAATAATGATCACTATGATTAGGTTTTTGCATTTCCTCCAGTAGATTCAGGGACTGAGCAATTGCTCCTCTCTGCACAAGTGTAATGATGAAGGGTGATGAAGAAAACGATGATAGCTCTTCCAGGCTGACTTGGTGCTCTTTGCTCTCTACCTGTAAACAGTCTACCCATGTGTTGTACTGGTGACACTATTGGCTTTAACAGACGTGCATGACTGTTTACTGTTTTCATTTTAATATCTGTTTATATGATTTCATTTTCAACAAAAGGTCTAAATTCTAAATAATGTGATGGGAAGTTGTTCCAACAGTTATTTCATTTCCCCCCCCATGAAATTTTCAACTCAGCTTCACGAATCTAACAAATAGTACAGTAGGTTTATACAGTCTGCCTGTGATAAACATAAACTTGTCATGCAAATTGCCTGACATTGACACCTTCTCATCAGCATAGCTAAGAGTTCCACTAAATAACTTCTACAGATAATATTGTCATACAATATTTTCAAAATTTCCACAGCTAGTTAAAATAATAATATCTTGCAAAAATAAAAATGTTTTATATTAAATATTCTCATGGTTTCTTAGGACAAATCAATAGAATTATTTCACCTGGGCTTCCTATTTTGCTATGTTTATTGTAAAACAAAACCTTCAGTAGTACGAACTGGTGATTCAAGCAAATACAGATCATCATAACAATTACATTATGCTGGTTTCGGGATCAGCTACCTTCCTCTGCTCTTAAATTCTTCTGAAAGCATGACCAGTTATCACAATCTAAGACCCCTGAACGAACCTTTAAAACCATATACTTTGAGACTTTTTTCTTTAAATTTTAAAACTAAATTTTAAATACAATGTTTATGTTTACAGAAAACTCTCTTGCTGCAGGAGTGTCCTTGAATAAATAGCACACATTCAATGAGAGACAATACTCTGAATTTGCTCATATAAGCAGATTCAGAAAGCTTCCATGCCTCTACATCTATGAAAGGTAATCTTGGTGGTGGTTTGTTTCATCCAAGTTTAGTAGAAAGTAATTGTGGATCTTAGTCCTTGTGCTAAATCTGATTTAGGATTTTAACTATGATCACATGCTAGAATGAAATTCCATGCTCCATCAGATATCTTAGTTGTCCTACATATCCTTTGGTTTTTTTTAAATGTTGTGACATAATGTCTAATATTTTATTATTTCATCTAAAACTTGTGTCTATAAAATAATTTCAGAGGTGCTAAATAATGACCTACTAAGAGATGAAACCATGTTCTTTTTTTTTATATTTTCAGTAACAACAATCTTGTGTTCACAATTTTAATTGTGTACCCTTATCCTGATTGTAAGCTTGATGCAAGGAAACACTTTAGCGAACTGATATTCAGAATTTGAGCTTGTTTCTTTTCTGTATTAAAAGTTTAGAACTGTAAATAATGAGTAGAACTGTACACGTAATATACTGCTTATTTCTTTTTTATCTGTCTCCTATTCATTTGAAAAACAAAGAAAGAAAGGGAAAAAAAGTGAAAAGGTAATTTTTGTAAGGTAGACATTTATGGTTAATACCTTATCATCAAAAAAATCCAAAGAATTTAGTGGCACTTTCAAAATGATTTAACCAAATGTCTAGGTTAGTACATTGGAAATCTATGCAGGGGAAAGGAATACAACAATGTTCTGTTTGCTATTTATTTTATTAAGTTATAGTAAAAATGATACTGCATACACAGGAATAAAATTTAATATATAACATTGTATTTATAGAACCTGAAATTACAATGTGTTAACAAAATGGCTAAACCATTCTGGTAATAGAAGTTATGCCTAGAATTTGTTTTTTCCATTTGTATTAAAAATGCAACATTAGAATATGGTATGTTTCTCCTGGAAATTATATTACAAATAATGCATTTTACTATAATTGCAAATATATTTCCCTTATCATTACTTTGTATTGAACATCTAACCCTGGAGAAATACCTTGTCACCCACACATGAGAAGTTCCGAGGAATAACTTCCTTTACAGCAAGACTGTCTCATTGAAAGGAAATGCACGCTAGCATTCATACAAATGAAGGAAAACCCACATACACTCTCTCAATGTTGCAACTCAGATTTAGGATGCCAGAGAATCCACACTCTTTTGGGTCCTGTCAGTCATTTACGACTGCACCTAGATTCTTCTCATGTGTAATAAACAACTAAACCAAACAAAATCTTATTATTTCACTGATGTTAATAGAGACCAGCTAAATACACTCACATACAGTATAATTTTACAAGATAACTCCCACTGAAATTTGTTTTATCCATTTTTGTAATAACAATTTAAATGTTAAAGTGTAAGGTTTAGTCAAGTATTTAGCACTTTCCCTAGTGTTTAACAAACAATGTTCACCTCTGACAAACGTTATTCAATGAAAAGGAACAAAATGTTATTCAATATTCAATGAGAAGAAGCCAATGAAGATAAGGAAACAAAGATTTACAAGATGCTGTTTCTAGGTTTGGAAGAAGCCAGATAGAAGCATATGCATGTTAGTGAGCTGATCTTTAGGACTGAAGAAAAAGAAATAAGAACAACTGCTAGGCTTTAAAGGGATAGTTTCAGAGAACTAGGGCTGCATAAGCTGTAAATTTATGATGGGTAATTTTGTATCTGGATACAGTTTCTCATGTTGTTTAGTTAATCAGAAAAGGAAGCAGAACTGTGATTCAAAACAGAAGCACTAGAATAAAGCAAATACGGACTTCCAAAGAAAAAGATGGCATGTCACCCTGGAGATACCAGATATATGAACGAAAGTAAAATTCCGTATGAGTAAGTAGTTTTATATGAGAAACTGTCTATAATGAATGAACGTGCCAATATTGTAAGAATCCTCAGAGTAATATATGGACTTGCTATGTCAGCAAAAAAGGGAAATAGTAAGAATGTAATTACTTAAAAAGAGAAAACTTTCTGAAGACACGAGTTCTGAATTCATGTGACAATGTGACAAAGATAATATCAAGATTTTTTTAAAGTTTATTTAACGTATTCTAGATATATAGCGTTTTTACACATAAAATATGTTTATTAAATATATTTGCAAATCGGTATAATTGACTTTATACCTATATCTATATTTACTATACATAATGTGTAATTCACATATTTTTTAGGTAGAAGTCTGCAGGTCTTCTCGTTACTTAAGTGACCGTTGTTATCAATAAGTACTTGTCACTGAGCGATTTGCTGTCTACCAGAACCATACAATTTGTGGGCTGATTCACACTGCCGAAAGAAGGGGACAATGAGTCTCATTCCCCTCTGGTAAAAAAAGGAAATTAAGTAGCCTGTGTCTTGGAAAAGCAGCCAAACTGAGGTGATAACGATCAAACAGGAAAAGGACAGAAAGGGCTGAAGCACTCAGATGAGGGCTCCAGTTTGTGATGGGAAATGGAGAGCCTTCTGGCTGTGCTGAGCAGAGCAACCAACTCACAGTCTGAGGCTATTTTCAAGGCATTCTCTCCCACAGTGTTTCCCACTTAACTACTTCTTGGTGGCTCCTAACTCAGCATGTGGCTCTTGTGGTTCCCATCTGGAGTAATCTTTCATTTCAGAAAAGGCAATCCTTCCTGGGAAGAGTGCAATGTAATGTATGCTTCCTGTGTAGTAGTGGTGGACAGTTTGTTAAATTAAATTTAAAGGGGCAAAGAGAGACCATCTACAGCAACTTACTGGCCAACTGCCTGCAGAATTTGTACTGAGAGCTTTTTTTAACCGGTGATTATGCTTTTGATGAAGTGAACCGATATGGACTTTAAATTGCAGTTTCAGTGTGCTGAGCAGGCATTGAAAGAAAGATGATATTTCTCAAAAGGCTCATGTTTGATAGGGACATTGTAGACACAAGCATAAATACATTTTTATAAACTCATTTTTAAATGTGAAGAACTATCAACAAATCCAATAGGAAAATTTAGTAAGAAATACTGCAACTCTGAGTTATATAAATAAGTACTGATGACATTAAAGAAATTCAGGATCGCAAAACATTGGGAACTGAGATTAAAATGTAGGTGTGCCTAATTCCATAATCCACTGGGTTAGACTGTAAAAGGAGTTTTTCATTTGGTCTGTAGACCAAAGAACTTGGTATCTTCTCTTTCGTGCAAACAAGCCAGGAGCAGAGACGGCAACAACAAACCCACAACCGCCTGCAAGCCACGTGTTAGAGATTCCCATGGATAGAGATGACCTTGGTAGCCAGCGCTTTTTAACCCAAACATCCTCAGCAAAACAGGAAAGAATAGGAAGAAAAAGACACTGAAATTATACCATACCTCAGCTAGCCCAAAAGATGGTCACATACAACTCTGTCAGAGCTGAGACAAGAAATCCGACACTTGCAGTTTTTTGCTTATTCTTAATCCCTTTTCCCGAACAATCTGCACCTACTGTTAGGAGCATGGGACGCTCTGTAAAGTCTAAGGAAAGGGCATTCAGCTCCTCCCTTTCTCTCCACAGCGCTCTGAAGTGACAGAGTAACTGTTTTTCCCTTCTTCATTGCAGACAGCTGGGAGCTGCTGTTCAGGAGGAAAGGAAAAATGACGGTTTAGGGTCCTCCTTCAACCTTGCATAATAACCTCCTCTGGGGTAGCAGGAGAAATGTAGGCAAAAGGATTAGGAATAAACAATAGAAACAGTGGTTCAAACACTTCAACCTCATCAATACAGACCACAATTCAGAGGCTTTTTTGCCTCCCAGTTCGTGATACAACCCATTTGTTTATTTAAAGACGCTGGTAATGTCCAAACCAGGTGTCTCTGCTTTAGCCACCGTATCCTTCCGTTCTAAAGGGGCCTGACACCAGTACTGTTTCTTTCTGCTAGACCATGTAGAAGGTAAAATGGTTTTAAGCTTATGCATTTGAACATGTGAAGAAATCTTCATAATGTTTTCCTGTTAATCCATTCTATCTATAGTTGCAAAATATTTCTCTGTGCACATTATTGACTTTCGGACATTACTACTTTACGTTACTTCCTTCTTCACTAAAAGTGGTTCTCAATGAAAAATTGTTTTCAGGGTCCCATTTTTCAGCCAGTGCACAGAAAATGTAGACTGGTCCATTTAGAATTAAATGCTGATTTTTAAAGGCGTTCAAGTTGTTCGTTTAAATCTAACAAGTATTCTGAGAACTACCACCCATCCAAACTAAGAAACAGGTAGAAAACACAATGTGACATAAAGTGCTCCAGAAATAACTAGCTACTTGGCTGTAACAAAAACTTTACCAAATAAAAATATTTCACTAAGATTAGCAAATGTTTCAGCTGAAAAAAACAAATGTTTAGAAACTCTGTACCTTTAGCATCTGGCAAATGCCTTTTTTCTCATTCTTTTGTCCTGTGAGAACATTTCTGTGTCAGCAGCTGTTCCATGTGGCAAATTAAATGGCACAATTCCATGGCGTGTCTCATGGTCTTTAGCTGAAACTACCGAGTGAGATGTGTTGTGCAGGGTGCAGGTGCCCAGGCTTCATTAACAGGGGCTGCAGGGAGGCCCTGTGAGGGCAGGAGAGGCTGCAGCTGCCCCAGGCTGGACACAGCTGGGTCCAGCCGGCCCCGACCGACCCCACGCAGGGCATGGCTGAGCCCCGCAGCCATGGTGGAGAAAGCGGGTTGAAGAGAGGGCAAAACGCTGCCTAGCAGAGTGTGACGAGTGAAGTAAAAAAGGGAGAGAAACAGCCCTGCAAACACCAAGGTAGGAGAAGAAGGAGGGGAGGAGTTGCTCGAAGCACTGGGGCAGAAATTCCCCTGCAGCCCCTGGAGAGTCCACGGAGGAGCAGGTTTATCCTGCAGGACTGCAGCCCATGGGAAGCATCCATGTTGGAGCAGGGCCGACATGTGAGGACGCAGGAGCAGCAGAGAGGAGCTGTTATGGACTGACCACAGCCCCCATTCCCCATCCCCTGGCACTGCGCAGGGTTGAGGGGAGGACAGTAGAGGAGTCAGGAATGAAGGAGCAAAGTTGAGCCTGGGAAGAAGATTTTTGTCTTTTTTTTTTTTTCACCATCCTACCCTATTTTCAAATGACAATAAATTAAATCAATTTTCTAAGTTGAGTCTGTTTTGGGTGCAATGGTAATTGTTAAGTGATCTCTCTGTCGAAATCTCAACCCGTGAGTTTTTAATCTTGTTTTCTCCCCTTTTCCTGTTGATGAGAGGAAGTGAGAGAGCAGCTGGCGCGGGTCCAGCAGCCAACGAAGTTCAGTCCACCACAGATGTGCATGAGTATTCAGTTGTGGCCAAGATAATGACAGCAAGACAAAATAAAAATAGCCTCAGCATTGATCCCTTCCTATCTTCTACCACAGTTCTACCAGTTGCATACATCTACCTAGATGGATGTTTGCTTTTGAGTTTATTTTACTGTGTTTTGTACTCACAAGCACAAAAAAAAAACCCCAAAAAAACCCCCAAAAATCAAACAAAGAAAATGTGCAAGTGTTTTTCCCACAGAATAATGGTAAATCCAGGGATTTGTGATCTCCTTAAATCACACAGCAGGAAGGCTATATCTGAAAAACTGTAGTACTCAGATAAGCAGATACCTCAGGTAACACACTGAGAGCTGCAAAAGACCTACAGCTCTTCAGGAATGTAGAATGTAATACAGCTCTTCAGGAACTCGGAAATACGGATCACCATGCCCTACCTGCCATTGTGCAGGGGAATGCCCTGAAGGAAACTAGAATACTTGCAGAATATACAAAGTCACACAGGTAAGTGCAAGGACTGCAAAATGGGTACTTACCAAGTCTGACAACATACAGCCATTAAAATCCTTAGAGTAGCTTTTCTACTGCTTGCCAGAAGAAGATAATAAATTCTAAAACAGATAGTAATCTGAAAGTTTGCAAGTTATTAACTGAAATTCGTATTTCTCTTTTCTCTGAAATGGTTTCCACTGTCCAGCTCAAAATCTCAGTGGTGGTTAACTTCTACCCTCAACGTTGTTGTAATAAATCAGCTTTGAAATCACATATTGATGACACTTTATCTTAAAAAATAACTATTTATATTTATGGATGAGTAACTGGGACTAATTCACACTTAGCATTGTTTCCACAGATTGCAGTCACTCAAGAAAGAGCGTGGGTGAAAGATGTAACCACAGATACAGATTGTATTATGAGATACATTGCTGAATCCATCTATCTGTTGAACTTCAGAATGTCACAGGTGCTTACTGATCAGACAAGTTCAAGCAGCAGACAAATATTATTTATATGTAAAAATAGAATTGAATAATCAAGATACTTCAGCAGCCACTGAAATACTCAAAGTTAAGACAGATTGCATAAACCATTTTACCTTTATAAAGCAAGCTCCTTTGATTTTGATTGCATAGTGTTATTTAAATCCAGCAGGAGAAATTGAGGAGAGAGGTAGTAACAGTTTGCCAGCCTTAGATTTCCCCAGGTTTTCTTATTTCACAACAATGAAATGCTTAAAGGAACTGAGCACAAACATGACGGAACTGTTTAGGAAAAATTCTTAATGAATCAAGAATACTCATTTACCTGATTTTGACAGTGAGGAATGCTTCTGTTCGCAAATAACTGCAAGTATTTCTCCTTCATGCTTCAGAAAGAAACCAAATAATGGAAATTATCAAATTATTTTTTAGGCAAATGAAAGACAGATTTTTGCTATTTTGACTTTCCAGTTCATGTGTATTCTCATTTTGGATATTTGAAAAAGGGAAAAAAAAACTTCATTGATTGTCCTTCTGTTTTCCATAAGCATCGATGCTCTGTTCTGGACAGAATTCATGATTTGAGACTTATGTTCTGAGATGGCAGATTTTTTGCTAGTTCTAACAGTACAAGCAGAATTGTCTTTATAAATTAAAAGTTAGTTTATGAAAATATTTTCTAAAACGTTTTACTTGAGTTTGTTCACCTACCCTCAGCGGTCAAATGAACCTTTACATTTTCATTCCAGAAATACTGTGTTTCATATGCAATATAGTCTAGTATATACTTCCTTTATAATTACTTTTTTAAAACATCTAACCCTGGAGAAATACCTTGTCACCCACATATGAAAAATTCTGAGGAATAGCTCCCTTCATGGCAAGACTCACACAAACAGCAGTCGCGGTAAAGTTGCAGTAACCAAGATCACCAAAGTTATCTCTATTACTTCTGTATCATGAAAGAACAGAGAACTTCTAAGACTTGCAACAGCAAAATCTCCTGCAACAAAAAGACTCTTTCCTTGGTCTTACAATTGCCAATGTTCTATTGTTCTAAATAAAAATTATACTTTGGTGGCTTTTTCCTTTTCTAAACATATTTATAGAGAAACTAGCAAAGATAAGTGGTTTCAGTGACACCTATTTTGCCAGTGCTCTTGGTTATTCTTAGTTCTTGAGCAAGCAAACTGTGGCAGAGGAATTATACCCAGACACATAATTTTGGACCTCTCAGTTGCATGCAGGTTATGATTCGGTTGGCCATACCTGGGTGCCTAGGGTCATTTGAGATATCTCACCCCTCAGGCAATCTAGCTGCTGATCAAGAAGGCCCCAGGTCATCTGTGATGTTTGACATCCTCACACAGGCTTTTGTTAACATCAAACGCCACTTGATGCCTACAAGTAGGAAGTCAGACTGAACCCTAAGCACTTGATTCTTGAAATGATTCTTTAAACATCTGAATATAGTGACATTTAGATGCCATAAAGCAGTTTACCTCTCCTTGCAGAAGGGAGACCATTTTCTGTAGGTTTTATGAGTCAGGTCTGCCAAGCCTCTTTTGAAGTTGTTCATATACCCTAGGACATCTCAAAAGGCTCTCAGCACTTATATTTAAAGAAATGAACTGGAGAATTCAGCCTTGACACTGGGCTGATGACTAAGAGGAGACCAAGACACCTAAATTATATGTGTACACAGGCAGTATAGCTGCTTCACTCAGTTAATTCATCTCTTGCTCCAAAAGGGAGTGACTGTCAACAGGTTTTCTGACATATCTGACAATTCCATTTTCAGATACAGCAGGATATGCTTTAGCAATTGAATTACATTGCTAGTGGGTGGCTGATCAGATAAATGGATTTCTAGGTTCAATTTAGTGTATTGGCTGGCATTGTATTGACCTAATGACAGCTTAGACACCTTCCACACGTAGACATTAACATACAGATATTTCAGTTCAGGAGCTTTTATCTCTAGACAAATTCTACTGTAAGGAACTTGTGCAGCTAGCCTGTAGACTCATCAACTATTACCCCTATATCCTAGGAAGCAACAGGAAGATTTGTCATTTCTATTTTTAAATAATGAGAAGGTACATAAACATATTTATAGATCCATTTTCTCAGAGAGAATATGTATAGTTATACATAGCTACTCAGAATCACAGAATCACAGAATGGTAGGGGTTGGAAGGGATCTCTGTGGGTCATCTAGTCCAAACCCCCTGCCGAAGCAGGGTCACATACAGCAGGCTGCACAGGACCGCGTCCAGGCGGGTCTTGAATATCTCCAGAGAAGGAGACTCCACAA
>Ga0065711_1005519_pt1 | contig 23757 bp, 14 predicted proteins | sample Hoacrofraction12_FD_59098 | JGI IMG/M metagenome (GOLD analysis project Ga0065711, IMG submission 59098) | Hoatzin crop microbial communities from Cojedes, Venezuela - Epithelial fraction 12 v2 (version 2) | ecosystem: Host-associated > Birds > Digestive system > Esophagus > Crop | place...
GAGTACTCCACACCCCCCCCCCCACCTTTTGTGGGATAGTTGGTTATACCATGATGCATAAATGTAAATGTGCAGATGAGATAAAGAGGTTCTTTTTTTTTTCTTGAAGTTTGACCATTTCTTGGGAAGTTTAACTGTGGTAGTAATGAATATCATCATGTATAAACAAGGGTCAGACTTTGGTTTCAGGTTAGATTTTAATTATAGGCTGTAATCTGTAATCCACATTTCTGATAATCTTTTGGCATATCTTGTACTTATTAAAATGGTTATAGAATATATAACAATGCGTAATGGTTATGCACATATATATGAGAAAAGGTGCAAAGGTTTTCCTAAATTGTTGATTTTCTTGAGAGTGAGGTTTGCAGATCTCACTCTTGCAAACTTTTGCACATTTCACTTTCATGGTACAGAATTTACCTTGCTCTATTAGAAAAGTCAAACAAGTAGGGAGATATGCTAGCCATGGTGAAATGCTATATATCTTAATACGTTCAGAATTGCACTAGAAGTCCTGAGGAAAATTCTGTTTCCTTTTAATGAAAGTGTTTGGATCATCTTTATTCTTGGGCTGTAAATCTGAGGTTTCCAGCCGCAAGCAAGGCTTGCAGTTCTTTTACCTTTTTCAATAGACCTCTGGCTGACTTCACATCCGAAAGATGCATGTCGTCTTGCAGTGTATTTTGAGCTTGGCAGGAAACAGTATTGCAGTACATTCTCTCTGCACCAAACTTCTGCTTTATATTGGATATGAGATCTTTCCCTTATTCAAATAGGGTGGAGGGAGACTTGTGTTACTTAGCCGAGAGGTATATTTCTTATTCTTTGTATTGTGCTAATACTCATTTTGTGCCAGGGTAAACTGCTTAAGACCTATTGGAGCCTTTTTGTTCTTATTTAAGCTCCTCTTCTTACTGGTCACTGAAACCTGATGCTGAAACATGTCATGCTAGGTGTTCACTTTTTTGAATAGTCTTGGTTTTTTTTTTTTTTTGGTCATTATTTCTAAGCAACTTGAAAAAAGGACATTCTGCTCAACTTGCTTCTGCAGTTCATGCTTTTAAAATTTGTTGTGCTTTTCTTTTACCTTGTTGTGTTCTTGAATCCTGCAGCATTCCAAGCAGTTATATTTAAGGCCTCTTGGTAAAAGCAGTGGGATTTGCAGGCTGCAAGCATGTAGGGCATTGAGTGTCCTGTGGGAAATTATGACCCTTCTTTGTCTGTCAAACCTTGTAGCTGTGCAGATGTTGGTTATCCAGTACCTGAGGCCTTTGGAAAGTTCTTCAGTTAAACACATAAATAAGGAGTGTTGTCATGCCCACACTTGAAAGGCAAATAGCAAAGGAAATGATTTAGGAATTCCAGTGGGGTATAAGGACACAGATATGCCTCTGCTGTCCTGATATAAAAAATTCTGTTTCCAAGAGTACAAATAAAAAGCGCAAGTATTTTTGGTGAAATTCAGCAATAGCTGTTGCAAGTGGATATTTAATTTTTTGATAGTTTCTGAGAGTACTGGATCGTGAAACTGACTGATTTTGTTGGTAGGTTTAATAATTGCAAAATGTAATCAGTATCTTAATGATAATGTAACATGACTTAATCATAGTCTAAAAAAATCAGAAATTGTTACATTAAAATTTGCTAGTTTAGTACAAATGTCCTAGTTGTTAAGGACAGTGTTCTAGGTCTTGCTTTAATAATATAGTTCATATGTTTGCTATCTGGGCTGTGGTGGCTTACTATTGTTATTTCTAAGAGTAACTGAGAATTTTAAAAAGAATACACAGAAATAAACCGTTGGTTGATGTGTCTTGATGTGTGATAGTTTAAGGCAGACCACTTTTGTAAAGGCCAAGTTTAAAAAAAAATAAAGTCCGTACCAAAAGTCTGTGCTCAGAGAAGGGTTTTCCAAAACAGGTTTCATTGGAAAAAAATGACCTCTAACTTTTAATTTTATGGTTTGATTAAACATTTAATTTAACACTAAGTCAAAATCAAATGCTCAGTTGTATTAGACTTACCTGTTCTAGAAGGGATTTCTGTGAATAAAGGTTCACAGGCAGGCTCAACTGATCAGGCAGTGTAGATCACACAGCAATAAACAGGTAATTCTTGCTGTCTACTTAATGTTCCAAATCATTGTTCATGTTTGTAAATATAAACATAAGTACAACAAAGAAAAGGGAGGTGGATAATATTAATCTTCGAAACATTTACATGGAGTGTGAATGCCTTTAAAATGTAAATGTATGATGTTTCTGAAATTTTCAAATGCTGAATGTTTCTCTTATTTCTGTTTTCAGTACCTCATCTCGTATTGCTAAAGGAATAGAATACACAAAAATGAGCCTCCATGGTGCAAGTGGTGGACATGAGAGATCAAGGGACAGACGCAGATCAAGTGACAGATCCCGAGACTCGTCCCATGAAAGAGCAGAATCTCAGCTCACTCCATGCATCAGGAATGTTACTTCACCAACAAGACAGTATCATTCTGGTGTGTTCAGATCTATAGCATTTCAGGATTAAAATTCTTAATTACTCTTTTGTTAAAAGGATACAATAAAGAGCATTATTGGTTGATGCCACATCATACAGATTTCTTACATGTGCCGTGGGCTGGGAGTACCCGTTTTTGATAGGTCACAGATTTTTATTCAGTCTGCAGTGTGTGTTCCTACATGATGCACTTATTTAATTCAGATTCCGTGACTAAACGCTTTCCCTTTACTAGGAACGGTTCAGATATTTAAAAATATAGGAAACGCTTTTTTTGAAGTGACAAAGCTTGGTTTGCTTCTTTGAACTATAGCACTAAACACCAGCTGTGATGCACGGCTTCGATATTATGTTGAATTGCTTTTTCAGTACTAGAATGCTAATTTTTTCTTGTAAAGGCTTTGGGGAGGTGAGGTGGCTGTGATGCCTAAGCAGTAGAAACTTCAGGATCTCATATATGGGCAGTTATTTTTGAAAGTTTCTGTAACTAGAATAGATTTAATTGGAGGAATTTATACTTAACTCTCCAAGTTGCCATGTTTTGTGCCTGGAAAGACATCAACAGCATGCTGCTCATGTAAATCTATAATTTAATTTCCTGTTTTTTCTCCTTCTACCTCATCCCCACTTAAGATCGAGAAAAAGATCACAGTTCATCTCGACCAAGCAGCCCTCGTCCTCAGAAGACTTCCCCTAACGGTTTCATTGTTAGCATGGGAAACAGCAGCAGAAACAGTAGCCAGTCAAGTTCAGATGGGAGCTGCAAGGCTAGTGGTGAAATGGTATTTGTATACGAAAATGGAAAAGAGGGAGCTCGGAATGTGAGAACTTCTGAACGAGTAACACTCATAGTGGATAACACCAGATTTGTTGTAGATCCTTCTGTCTTTACCGCACAACCTAATACAATGTTGGGCAGGTTTGTATCTTTTTTTTATAATCCCTAACTGTAGAAGAGAGCCAGAGATGTTTTGCAAGATATTAAAGCCATTTAAATAGCTGTTGAACCTTGTATTGCTACAGCTGATCTGCTAACATTTAATATTATCAGTTTACAAAGGTCTTTAAGTAAAAATCAGGTGTAACTTCTCTTCTGTATTTGGCAGAGATGCCAGTAGATGTCTATTACCTAGAGATGAAAGAGTTCAAAAGTAAAGTAACATTTCATGACGTACTCATTTCCTTCTATCTTGCTGAGCATTGCTTCTGTATTCAGTCTGCCTCGTTCCATCTCTTGTTCTCAAAGCTAGTTGCTTCATAAAACAAAGTAGTGCGTATAGATAGTTTCTTTCAAAATAACAAGGAAGAAAACCTTGAAGGATTTTATTTTCCTTAATGGGCCTAGCCTGGCAACACTCAAGTTCAGCACACTTCTCTGTCCAAAAAGCATTTCAGAAGATGAGTGTCAATATAACAGAATGCCAGTATAACAGAGCAGAGCCTCTCAGCAGAGAGACATACCGCTCAAAATGGTCAGTAGTCGAATGAAAGTCCACAATATGTGTGTAATATTTTCTGTGGAAACTGTAATGAGCAACATGTTTAACATGTTTACTTGGCAGGAAAAGATTCTGTACTTGCTCAAATACTGGCTAGTTTTGTGTTGTCTAAATGTAGAGAGCACCACTTACAAACTTGCGGCAAGAAAGAAATGAAGATTTGTCTGTGTCACTTTAGATTTGGCTTTTTCATTAAAATGTGGCTATTTCTCAGCCCATAAGGATATAATAATATTTAAAATACATATATTTAATGCTATTTGCCACAGTACAGGTAATCAATATGATTAAACAATATCTGCTTTGTTTAAATCACCACTGTGTGGGATAAATAGTACCTAGGTTTCCTATTTTGTGAAAAGTTGGGGAAGAGTTACAGAGAAACCAAAAAATTTTTCCCTGTAAATTGTACAGGGAAATAAATAGAAGCAATAATTAATAGAATTAAATCATTGTAGGGCATTTGTATGTGTATAATACATGTATACATGTAAATATCCAGACGAACAAACTGGGAATGTATCAGTGTGAGGTTATGTGGTGAAATAGTTTCCTTTTCCATGCCCAGCCTCAGAGTAAGTGGTGCTGGCTAATGCACTAGATTTTGTGTGTGTATGTGTGGCTGAGTTACTATCCCGTTGGGATTGTTCCAAGGAACAAGCTTATTTTATCATCTTCTAATTCAAAAGTAGGTTAATAAAGATACGGAAATACTGCTCTAAAATGCAAGTTATTTATAAACTCACTTTCCCCCAATGTCAGTTCACAGGACACTAAACAGGAACAACTTAGTATGTTCCGGGAAGTAAAGTAACTATAAAAAGAATGTATTCTTTGCCTTAAGCCTATATCCTGTTAGACTGCCATTTTCCTAAACATTATTTCTTGGCTGGAAGAGTGGTCAGAAAACACATGTCAAATCGTCAAGTGAAAAAGTTACTTTGTTCTTTGTTATAAATGCACGCAGTACACCAACTTTGGGTTGTGTGTATGAACAAAGCTTTGCCATCGGGGTATATCTGTAAATAAAACAAAGAGTAGATGGCAATACTTTTTGTAAGCATACGGTGTAATTCTGTATCAGAGGTGTGATTTAATAAGTCAGATGCTGTTTGGGACTTGTAGTTTTCTCCTTAATCTAACTTTCCTTGCATGCTAGCAGGGAGAAATACGGTGTATGTTCTACCCTTCAGTATGGGTATTTTCTATCCGAATGTTATTTTAACTTTTGAATTAACTAAATCTTTTAAATGAAATTGAGGTGAGTTGCTTGTACTTGAACACTTCTGTTTCTTAAACTACCTCAAATGTCTTTAAATAATGAGAATTCCACAACAAAACCTGTTCTTCTGCTACATTACCCCACAAATGCCAAAGACAACTTGTTTCACGTTCCACCCACCTTTGGCACTGGCAAGAAATGGCCTTGTCTAGCTTTTGTTTCGATCAAAGGATATTGGGAAGTTAAGATTGAAGAGTAAAACTAGAATTTCCTGAGTTACACTGCCCTGCTTTCTATTTTCTAGTAGTCTTGCTGCACATAAACTGAACAGTGTATATACATATGAGATAGAATAGACTGGTGTTTCCCTGCTATTTCAGTACAATTTTTGACATTTTATTTATTTACAAAAAAAAAAAATATCATAGTAAGGAATTCTAACCAAATTGCTTTTATTCTTGAGCAGGATGTTTGGATCAGGCAGAGAACATAACTTTACACGTCCTAATGAGAAAGGAGAGTATGAAGTTGCTGAAGGAATTGGTTCCACTGTGTTCCGTGCTATTCTGGTGGGTTTTCAGAAGCAAGTACTGTCAGGACAAGCACTCTGAGTATTAAGAGGCCTAACTTCTTTATTTAGCCTTACTTGCATACCTGGACTTTGTGGATGGACTAAATACTGTTCTTCTGTATTGTTCTCTAGAGGGGGAAAAATCCTTGATATGGCAACACCCTGAGTGTTTCTAGCTGTGTGTGTGACTGCCAGGGAGAGAGAAAGCACGCATGACACGAGCCAAAAAACTATTGCCTGCCAGAAATTTGTTCACCTTCTCCTGTGCATCTGATTCACCTAGTTCAGATATATTCAGCCCTTCTTGTGCTGAAATTAGATGAAACAGAGTACTAGAAGTTAACTTACTGCGGGTGACAGGAGAAAAGCAAACTTTAGTCTGAGAAGAAAATGACCCCTTTTGTATTTCGTATCTACACAAAGAAGTAGAGCTGCCGTACTGCTTTGTCAGAAGAATTGGAATAGCAAAAGCTGAGTAAAGTATAGCTAAAAGGCGGTATACACACCCCACAATGATCAATATTAATGGTTTTCACTTAAATAACAATTTTAACCAGAGCTTACTGCTCTGAAAGCAGCTCAGAAAATTGATAAATTTGAGGACAATAAAATTCACAAAGTTTAACATATGTTGCTCTTTTACATCTTAGGGGGTTTGCTTGTGGAGAAAGCATCATAAATGAAATGGTGAAATGTTTTCTGTCAGTAAATGTTGAAGTGCATTGTGTTTTTTGTCTGCTACATTACTGTAGGATTACTACAGGACTGGAGTGATACGGTGTCCTGATGGGATATCTATTCCCGAATTGAGAGAAGCGTGTGACTATCTCTGTATCTCTTTTGAGTACAGTACTATTAAATGCAGAGATCTCAGTAAGTACACAATTTATTAAAATAATTTGGATTATACAGGCTACCTTAAGCAAATATATGGGAGAGGTTAATTCCAAATTGTATTCCTTACTGAGTTAAGGAAACATAGCTGACACTACATGAGGAAAATCTAGCTTTTTTTCTCTCTTGTGTAATAAAGCCCCAAAAACAGTGGATGTATACCTTTTGAAAAAACAATGTTTCTGATGTTTCAGTACCTGGTATTCAGATATTCTTCTGCTGTGGTCAACTCTGCAGAATACTGCAAATGTAGAAACTCTGATGCATTTGCAGTACAGACACAGTAACATTACGCGGTATCTTTTTTGCAGAGGACAGGGACAGTTTATTCAGCTCCTTGCTTAAGAGAATTAAGCTGTGTTGCCAGCAAAAGTAGCGCAGCTTTTGCTGACAGTGTAGGGCACATCATGGTTCCCGGTGCATGGTGTCTCTTCAGCTTGTTCCTTCCCTGAGCGCAGCTGAAGTTTTGGCCAATGTTTACATGACCTGGCTTGTGTCTCTGGTTCCATTGATCTCGGGGTGTTTGTGCAGCACCGAGCCCAGCGCGGGGCCAAGCTGTGGCATTCCAGCCGCGGGATCTGCTTGGGGCACCTGTGCCCTCACCGGCAGCACCATGACCTCACGGCACGTCGCCTGCTGAGTCACGCTGTCACTGCACTTTGGCCTTAGCAGAAGGATGTAGCAGCTCATGCTGAGGGTTTTGAGAGGCTTTGTTTTTAAGCTGCTGCTGATGAAAAGTGGGTTGCATGCTCTGCTCTTTCAGCAGCTGGCTTAAATAATGTTTCTTTTAGGAAGCCCAAGAGGAGTCTTACACACAATTCCCAAATGTTAAGCAATAGTAAAACATGAAGGAGGTCTTCTCAAAGTCACTCCTCTGTCTGGCCAACATTATGTTAGTATCTGCAGGACAGCCCTAGTAATTTGAACTTCTGCTGTGGCTTCTGGTAAACATTTGAAAAAGTTCTGATCTTATGCAAATGCATAGACTAAGTGTCTCTACAGCTGTCTGCAGTCAATACTACAAAATAAACAGAACTGCTGTGTTTCTTATGCCTGCTTACATTTTTTTGCCAAGCTTTCAAATGTGCCTATGCTTAAAATTTTAGAATTATTTTTAATATTTCCAGGTGCTCTCATGCATGAATTGTCAAATGATGGTGCTCGCAAACAATTTGAGTTTTATCTAGAAGAAATGATTCTCCCATTAATGGTAGCCAGCGCCCAAAGTGGTGAGAGGGAGTGCCACATTGTTGTGCTGACAGATGATGATGTTGTTGACTGGGATGAAGAGTACCCTCCACAAATGGGAGAGGAATATTCACAAAGTAAGTTTGTTTTCATTGTGTCCACTAAGCCATGCTATGGCAGGGGTAGCAATAGGTGTGACGATTTAACTTTTTTTGTACATAAGCACTGTTAGAAAAATCTTTACAACATCCCTTAATGCCTCACCAAAAAAACCTTAGTTTTCATAGTTCTGCGTAGTATTTTGCTTCACAGAAGTGTACATTGCATTTTACATTCAAACCTAATTGAAAAGAGAAGCTAATTTTTTATTATTAAGGTATTTTCAGTCAATGAGGGGGAACGAAATTCTTATTCAGAACGAGCTTGGTAAGAAAAATGGAGTCATATTTACTGTGGGAGAACAACCAGAGGGGTTTTTTTTGGGGGAAAAAAATGTGTCTGTTAGTATTTGGGAAGTATAACAGTTTGGTGTATAGATGAGTTAAAGCTCCTGTGAATGGAATGACCTTCCCTGCATCAGTGCTGTCCTTGCAGCTGAAAAAGTTCCTTCAGTGTGAAAACTTGAAATTCAGGGTTCTGCGGGTGCATGTACAAGGTTGAGATACTCTTTGTACTTCAGTAGTATAAAATCTTCTTGGAAGTCTCTTCTAAGTATTACAGTTTTGTTGGGTTTTTTTTCTAAAAAACAAAACACCAACAAAAATAAAACCCTTACATTTTTGAAGGATGCAAACCTGCAGCTCTTCCTAAAGAAGGGAGGCTCGATGTGAATTTAGGTGAAATGTGGCTGTTCTAATGTAGGAACACAATTAGCTCAGGTTTCTAGGACCTTTATGTCTCAAAGATGTCAATTAAAAAGACCTCCCTACCCTAAGTAATTAGTTAGGCACACACTTGCCTTTTACATTTATACTTTTTGTGAAGAGTAGATTTGGATCTCTGCAGCTGTATGGAACTAACGGCCCCGGTCCCTTCTTTTAAGATTCCATAATCTAAATTTCAAAGATGTCCCTCTTCTTCTGCCTCACAAGTCTGGATTTTCTGAAACTGATTTGCAGGACTCTCTTGAATAATGGCAAGCAGAATGGAAAGGGTGGAGTTTTTTTTTGTCTGCAGGAATTTAATCAAAAAGGGAAAAAAAGAGTCTTTTTTTTGTGGAGGTGGGGTTAGGAGCATATTGTGGTTTGCTCTATGAATTGTCTTACTGCATTCCTAAATCCAACAACAACAAAAACCTAAGTGTATAAAACAGAATAAATTGATACAGGAAAAAGATGTATGCCACCAACCCATTTCACAGTGCTGTCAGCTATCTTTCTCAAGAGTTCTTGAGTCTCTCCCCCTATTCTGAAATAGAAATACCAGAGTAAAGCAAAACAGTGAAAAAGATAAATCTTTGTGGTTTAAGACTAGAAGTTTAATCTTTGAATACAGCTTTTCCTCATTAAAATGTATTTTTAGTTATTTACAGCACAAAGTTATACAGATTCTTCAAATACATTGAAAATCGAGATGTGGCCAAATCGGTTCTGAAGGAAAGGGGGCTCAAGAAGATCCGATTGGGCATTGAAGGTAAGGGAAGCATTGCTTGCACACTAACCTTTTGGGGAAGGTGGTCTGCTGCACTTCTCTGCTTTAGGAGTGCCTCTGCAGCTGAAGAAATAAGGGTTGGTGTTGTCTTTCACGTTGACCTTAGATGATGAAATGGCCAGAGGCGGAGCGCCAACACCTGGTCCAGCTAGAAAAACTGATTACAGGCTCATGACTGGTCTACCAGATGTATCTAGCTGCTAGACTGTTCACAGAGTAACGTAGGTGGTTTCTACTGACTTCTGACTTGCATCTCATGCCAGCTGCCCTGTAATTTTCACGCAACATCTTCTCTGTACTTTAGTTGAAGTAATGATATTTTTACAGCTTTGTATATTCTGTGCTTTGTCTGGTGTCATTTCAGGGCATGAAATGAAAAACTTCGTGCTAAGTTGCAAGTAAATGTTTTCTTTCAGGGAATACAAAACTATCAAATGGATCATTGAAGTGCAAAGAAATATTAATGTGAAACAACCATCTTGTGAGTCAGGAGGCTGATATGTCAAATCTCAGCTCTGGCTTTGCAAAAGACAGCTGCATTAACTACTCTGATTTTTATTGTGAATATAAGAACTGGGTTTCTCTGCATTTCACTTGCCTTCAGATTGTTGACCCAAATATTTAAAAATCCAGCCTTTATAATTTGCAGGATTTCTGTCACTCACTCACTGAGTTGTCATAGTTACATTTGTAATTTGCCAGCCAAAAGCAAATGCTTTTAACTGCTTGTGGTCTCTAAAATAAGTAAATAAGCTTAGCTGAACAAGGTGTGAGCCTTCAGAGTGACGTGCCATTAAACTAAACAAGAACTGGTTTTGTGTGTAATGCTGGCTAACACCAGATTGTTTCTGCTGGTATGTCTTGTTTTAGACAAAGAACAAGTATTTGACTGAACTTTAATGCTAGTGCACTATAGTAATCTGTAACTTTTCTAGTCATGAAAATTATTGCTTAGGCAGAGGGGAGAGATCACTTGAACACAGCAAAACCAGAAATGAGAATTGGTCTAAAACGATATATTCTCATCATTTGGGGGAGCTGGGAGGAACGCGCTAGGATTCTGCTTGGGAACTTAAACCACAGCTCAGAGCAACACCGTTCTCCAAGATCTCCTTTCCTGCTTTCCACGTCATAGTGTCTGAGAAACAGCCAGCTGCTTTTGGCTCAAGGAAGGAGCAACTAGCTTTGCATGTAGAGTTTGGAAGAGTTGTCTTGTGGCAATACAGTCATTATCGATAGCACTGTAGCCTCTTTCCTTACGATTTGGTTGGTAGTTAAACTGCTGACTGCTTGTTCTCCTTACATAGACAACATTCAGAACAACACGATGGCATCTGTCTCCATTCAGGATGTTGCTGGTGACAACTGCTGATCTTTTTGTGAAAGCAAACCCTGACCTAAATGGTATAGGAAATGGTAACTTCTGCTGTACTCTGTTTCTTAGGTTACCCTACATACAAAGAGAAAGTGAAAAAGCGACCGGGTGGAAGGCCGGAGGTGATTTACAACTATGTCCAAAGACCATTTATTCGGATGTCGTGGGAGAAGGAGGAAGGAAAGAGTCGGCATGTTGACTTCCAGTGTGTGAAAAGCAAATCTATTACAAATTTAGCGGCAGCGGCAGCAGATATACCCCAGGACCAGCTTGTGGTAATGCATCCTACCCCCCAAGTAGATGAGCTGGATATTCTGCCTATTCATCCTCCACCTAATAACAGTGAAATGGATACCGAGGGGCAAAACCCACCACTCTGATCTAGACAGTTAATAAAACAAAAGCATGCTACTTAAAGTGACTCTGTACTCGGCTCATACTGCACTGCAATTCCAGTTTTTTCCATTGTGTAACAGTGTTTAGGCTATTGCAGTACAGACCTTTGAGAAGACCACAGGGAGTACCTGATTCTTTTTGAAAGAGTACAGACCAGACATCCTGGGGTTACAGTTACATACATGTATGTGTTTACCAGTAGGTGTGTGACATTGGTGATTTGTATGCTGGACTGTCCTCACTCTTAAGCCCATCAAAACCAATGGGATGCTGGTGGCTCGTGCACATCAGTATTGTTACACAGGGGTTAAAATGCAGAATTGGAATTGATAGTAGCACTTTATAAATGGTTGATAAATGGAATTTGAAGCCATTTTTTATAAATGTATTGCACAATACTAACAAAGTGCTTCTATCAAAAGTATTAAATGTAAATAGTTTTGCTCTGAATAGATTGACCCTTTTAAAGTTACTATATATGGTTGAGCACAAAACTACTTACTATTGGGTTTTTGGATTGAGGACATGATTCAATTACCCATGTAACATCTTGTTAAACTCAAAGTTCTTCAGTGAATTTTTTCACTTCTTTGCAGCGTGAGCCATGTTCAAAAATTGTGAACAATGGATAGGGGCTTTATCTTAAATTTTGCCTTACCTTAATCTGTTCACAAATATTTATTTAATACATTTTTCATAAGTGTCATGAAATAGGAAAATGCAAATGGTTCATCCTTCATTTATTAATGATTGTAAACAAGTTTTTCATGCAAATAAAGTTTCCATTATTTTAATGGTTTTGATTTATCTGTGAATGAGATGAAGTATACAGATGAATTTTGAAAGTTGCTTTTCTTTCCTCAGGGAAGGATGGTTAATATTAAGTGAAAAACACCTCTTTCTGAAAGAGAAATCTGGTAATGTCAGACTCTCTTAACCTACCTTACTGGTGTGTTTTGCTTAGTGTAAACTGGACTGTAGGAGTAAGTAATAATAGCCTCTCTAGAAAATTATTGTAGTGACAAAATCTTGTAAGTGTATGTAAGGCATTGTTTTTCCTCCATTTCCCCAAGGCTAAAGAAACGATAAATACCAACTGCTTCTAGCATGCACCTTCAGCAGGGTTTTATCAAATTTATTTATCAAAGTAAATGTTCCATCTTAGAACAAGGGAAACATTTATTTTAAAAATATTTAACTAATACATTACACTTTAACAATATTTATAGTAAAGGATTCTTACAAGAAAGAATAAACAGCTTTATGGTACAATTAGTATAAGAAATATCCACATGGGGACTGTTTTGCAGTGTAAAAACACACCATACATCTGAAATGGTCATTTGCATATAAAAGCTACCACTGATGCCAGTGAGTTGCACAGTGATTTAAAAAAAATTTCAAACAACAGAATCCAAAATATACAAGTATTGCAAGCTATACACAGCTAACCAAGTCAACACAGAACACTGTAGCAGGTTATTCCACTTTGTCTGAAGTTACACATGGTAGGATGAGTTGCATTCTGATACAGCTTTTATGAAATTTGTACATAAAAGCTTCTCAGTCCAACAAGTTTCACAGACTGTAGAACTCCACCAGTAAATGCACTTTGATATTTTGATGTTGAAGCCAGGTGCATCACTTACAAGGGCCATGGCAAATCACTGAAGTCTACGGGGCCACCAAGACCTGCATCTGCTTCAAGAAGGCTCATGATCACTGCCATCGCTGCTTCATCATTGCTAGGGCTGCTTGATCCCTGATCGTTGTCAATCATATCAATGCCTATATGAGAGTTCTCCCCTGTAAGCATAAATACAGTAAGTTATCAGAAGTTCAGTTTCATTTTGTTCACTTTACATGCTCTGGGCACTTGCCATATGACTTGACGCAGAGTATCTGAACAGGCTGAATGATTTGGGGAGTATTAATCTGTTTGATATCCAGGTTGCCACAGTTTCAGGGATACCTGGGTCTGAGAGGACAAAGGTTAGGTCACTCCTCAGAAATGACCAGTATCCTTAATAAGGATGAACTCCTGCACTCTACTTCAAAAATAAGTCTAGATCAACACCTAGGAGTCTGCCTAGCCTTTCTTCTTGTCTTCAGTTGTTTAAAAGCATTCACATAAAGCAGGAGTTAAGCTAATCCACACTGATTCAGGAAGAGAAGAGAGGCTTCCCAGTACTATCTAAAAAAACTGACAATATAAAGCTAGCAAAGTAGACTGCCAAGCTATTCGTTAGGCAGTAGCAGGTTATGGGCTTTATAGCTCAGCTATAGCCTTCAGATGGTGAAAGCAAGTTATTGCTAAAAACAACCACCTTGTTACGGTTGTCTGTATGTGTTTAGCTGGTACTGAGGCATGTCAGTGGGTGACTTCACTTACCAAGAATAGAGGAGTTGTCAGAATACGGGTAACCAGAGTTATCTTGCATTTGCCCAGACAGTAACCCAGCTGAAGAAATGTCTGGAGTGCCACCATTCAAGATCTTGAAAGAAAAAACGGAAGTCATAAACCAACATGAAATGTGGTATTAAATCTTAAATTGTCCCATATTGGGATTTTCAATATAGGGGAGATAGGCATCCTGAAAAAAGCCAACACCTAAAGGCGAGCTAAACAGACTAGCTGTAAACTAGGAGCTACTCCCTCTGTATTATGCCTACCAAGCAGATGTCAGATGGAAAGTTTATCACCACCAGAAAGGAAGAGATCAAGTCAGTACTACGTGCTAAACTTCTGAAAGTAACTTCTGAAAAGCTACTAGAAAAAGTCCTCAGGGAATTTCTGCAGGTCATCTTTGTAAGTATTCCATCTGTAAGTAATTCCAGCTAACTACAGAATGCTTCTGAATTTACAAATACAGTATATGTAAAGTACTGTCAACAAAGATCCTTGATTTTAGGTGTCTAATCCTCCCAGGTGGAGACAGACTGCCTGAGCTGAGCATTGCTCCTGGATCGTAAGCCTAACCATTCTTTTGCTAGGGAGCAGTGCAGTGGTGCTGTGTACACCAGAGCTCACCAGAAAGAGGAGAACCTTCTTTGGGATTCTTCAATGGCAAGGGAATAGCTGAACTTGAACCACAGTTTGAAGGCTTGGATGTGTGTACACTGGCAGGTAAGTACTTCTGAGCTCCCTCAGCTGGAACGTGTATTTTTTCTCACAAACACAGTCTTCTAACTAAGGCAAAATACTGAGGGGGTACCCTATTAGAAATATCCAACTCCCGATGTGTATTTGGCTTTATTTTGTTACACTAGTCTGTACTATATGTAGATGTTGAATTGTCTTAGGACAGCAGGAGCAAAAATAACTATGCCTAGAATTATAACTCAGATTGTTCCAACTTCAAGTTTTATTTCAAGAACAAAGAGAGCCAGAAATAGACAGGAATATTTACTGTCAGCTATGTGCTCCAGTACAAGCAATTCTTACATATAGTCATCGTAAGTTCTGGGGGAAGTTAAGTAAGTCTGAGGCAGTGTTCAAATGCACAGAATAAGAATGTGGGTAAGTGCTTTGCTTGCCTGACTGTAACTACCATAAGCAGCAATTTAGAAGATGACTTAAATGTAGCCAGTGGAAGTGTTCAGGTGGTTAAGTGTTAGTAATGGTATGTGAGTGCTACTCAAGCTATCTTAGAACAAGGCATGGTACGTAGTATTGATTTAAAAATGAACTGTCAGTGCACAGTAAAGCATCTAGCTGTCATTTTTTTGTGCTACAGCAGTACAGTCAAACTTGTGATTTATTCGAGCACAGTCAGTGCTCAAACGGTAGCACTTCCAGTGTTCACCAGCATGTGGTGTTAACGAGTTTTTGGAGGCTCGAGTGGATTTCAAAAGCTGCCGGTGTTTAAGACCTACTGGTCTCTGCCCTTTAAGGACTACTACAAAGGGACTGTGGCCACCAGAATACTTTGACTTGCTGTCGGGCTGTTTCAGCCAAGCAGCCGGGAGCTGTTCAACACCACGTGTGACCGTAGAAGCATGATCTCATGTTGCTTACCACTACTGCTACAAGACGGTTTGTAAAGCTTGTTCTCACCTTCTTGCCTCCTGGGGAGGATGTGTCAGGTGGTGGTGTGCTGGTAATGTTCAGTGGACTTGAGCCGCAGCTAGAGGGTGATGATCCTCTTATCCTAAGACATGGGTAAAATAGGGAACTAGTTTACCAGCAACCTTGAGACTCAGATGCCAGAGACTTGGCGTTTCAAATGCTGACTTTAGTATCAGGTGGCATAAGGTGTTAAAAGCATGAACTCCATTTTGTAATTTCCTCACTTTTTCAGTGTTACTCAAATCAGCAGTAGCAATGTAATTGTGTGGAAGTTGTCCAGCTTGCTCTGCCTGCAAGCTTTACCCCCTCCCCCCCTTCTTTGTTCCTGTACAGCCTTCACAGGGAGTCAGAAGGAAAGGGTCCTGGGTACTGCAAAAAATCTCTCTTTTTGTGTATTTTACTTCAATTTAGACTAGCTAAGAATTCAAGCTGCCTCCATCCCAGTAACCTAGAATCCTTAAGCGAGCTACTGCTACAGAAGTACACTGGACCTTTGATATAGTTCATTTTTTTTTTTAAAGTGTCTGAAGCAGCATTTTTCACTTCAAATTTCCAAAGCTTTATCACATATCATTTTTGAAATTAATGTATTAACTATAGAACCAACAAATCTCTAGACTAAAGGGAGGAGGGGTAGTTACAGAGAAAAGCAATGGAAATGGGAATCTTATCCTTGGCAGAGTTCCCCTGGGAAAGCTGAACAGAAGGCAGCTTTGGAAAATAGTAACAGCTGCTGAAAAAGGACTGGAACAAACCCAGTGTCTTGAAATGAAATGAAAACATGGGTGGTAAGCTATACTACTACACACACTGAGGCTAATTAAGTGTTCTGCAGCTATTAAAAGGGATGGTTAAGTTTCAAAGTATTGGTTCAGCCTTGGTGTAGCTTTTTTTATTTTCTTTCTTTCTTTTTTTTAATCCTTCCTATTCTTATAGACAGGAAAGAAGCCTTACGTGATAGGTCTGCTGCTCCCTCAAACAATGCTGTAAGTAGTCTCTGCCTGCAGCAGAAACAAAACTCTGGGAAACGGACTGAATGTTTTCCTGAACTGCAGCTCAGTATGGTTAAATTATGCCACTAAACATCTGCTGGATGAGGCCACTTTTATAGCAAAGGGAACAATTCCCCAGAGAAAATTCATGAAGAATGGGGATTGTTAGCCAGCAGAAATTAAGTGACACCCACTGAAAGCAGCTGCTCACACAGGTAAGAGACCAGATGGCCATTCTCAGAAACAGCCATGTATCACTACAGTCCCTTAGTGAAGGGTGCTACAAGACTTCTTGTTCTACACCTTGACTTTTAGACAGACTGCCCTTGGGAAGGCAGAGCTAGCTCGATCATTGTGTCCTTGCTCAAAGAGCTGTAGGAGAACTGCACAAGCTGAACTTAGCTATCTTAACAACTCTAGAAGCATCTGAACAAAGTGGATCACATGAAAACAAACATTGCTTTTCTGGCATGTAGTCAACAGCTTTGGAGGTTGTGCCACTTACACCCTTAAGTTACTGGAAAAAGAATAGTCTGGAAAGGAGCTTGTTTCTAGTTAACTGCTGTTTTTAACTACTGTTCCTGGTAAACAGATCATTATCACTGTTACAAAAAAAAAGTTCCAATATTAGTCTTTCACAGTAGAAAGCTGGAAGGCTGTAACTTTTTCATTCTTTTACTATGGGCTTTGACTGCCTTAGGTATTCTGAATAGGTATCTGTAGCTGTGTACTTATAAAATACAATTGTATTATTTCATATTCAGCTTAAAGAAAGACTTCCTTAATTTCCTCTTAAAGAACTATAGTGATTTCCTCTAACTTCATACCACTCTCTCTCACCTGTGAATCTCCATGATTTCTTCAGCAATCATCCTCCCTATTTTACCTGCCCCAGCTCTTGTTCCACCTGGAATTCCAGGCACAGTAGGATGGGTCCTTTTTGGGCCACCTGAAAAGAGCAGATAGCTTCAGGTCAGATAAAAGCTTGCAAACCTTTCCCAAAAAGTGTTTGTATTTAGGCACGTTTTGACAAGCTGCAGGACCTTCTGAGCTGTGTGTATTCGCAATTCCACCAACAGGTGAGTACCTTCAAACGCACAGAAAGCTCCGACTTGCACTGAGCTATGTGGAGTCTCTCAGACACCCCTCTGCGCCAGCAGGTACACAACATAGCCTGACTCTTATCAGCATCTGGCTGTTCCCAGGATCCGGTAGCACCTCTTGTCCAGAGCTGGTACGGAATAGCTCATCAGACCTGCTTTATTCTGTGCCTGAACAGGCTCACCTCCAAACACGTTTGTTCTTTGCTTTGTGTGAAGAACTTGCCAGCGCATATTCCATTCGGTATGGGATAAGCCCAAGGTACCTATCAACATAAATAAACCCCCTGTACAGAACTGCAAGTATCTAAAAATAGAGAAAAAACTGAGGTCTGAACAGTTAGAAGCTCACTGTTACTTTAATGTGATTTGACACTTGCACATTTGAGAGGTAGTCAGGAAGGAGCCCAACATACCCCACAGCATAGCGAAGAAAAGATCACGTACTGAAAGGGCAAGAAAGCCCTTAACATTGCTTTTGCACAACAGATAACTGCCGTCTTTTAGAAATTCATATTGAACAACAGCAACCCTCTATTTATGGCTCAGACCCATCAGGAGGTGAGAAGGTTCACCTAAAAGGTCATCAAATCCCTAGCAGATCCAGAACCACTTGAAATTAAACTTCACTCAATTAACTTTCTTTTCTGGGGACAAGGATTGTCCGTGTGACATCATACATCTGGTTTCTTTTCCAAGGCTGTGTTGTGGCAAGAATAAGCTTATCCTATTATAGAACAGTTTGTTTGGGTTTTTTTTTTTCTATTTTCCAAAGGCCCAGACACGACGTTACTGATGTTCCTCTACCTTCAATTATTAACATGCCTACATGGGCAGCTTCTCCTTCTGCCACTGTCAGCTGTCCCATGTTTTGCCACCCTTCTTCCTCCAGTTGCACTTACTGAACTTCATTTCTCCCAACAGAGGTAACTGAAAAGCCCAGCTTAACAAAGCCTTGAACTGTTCTGCTAAGTGTATTGTGTACAACTTACAAAGTAATTCCAGACATGTGCAATATCCTTGCTCTACAGCTGATAAAAGTAGTATTTAGTAAATAGGGTCTCCAAAACCAATGGTTCCCAACTCTTTGGAAAGAATCTCAGTGTTACCACCATCTTTCTCTCTCCGTCTTTCACCCACGGGCTGTTACTGCATCCTTCTATTCTACCTTCCTTCCACCCTGCTCCAGTAACACTTTGTTATTAAAACAAGCTCTGCTCTGCATTATGCTGCACACCTTATAAAAGATGGTTCGGTGATCTGCAGCGCTCATAACAAGCCCATGACGATTACACAGGTCAGTCTTTGTGTCTTGACAAAAAGTCAAGCCAAGGGCAGTTGAGGGGCGATAAGCCAAAAGGCCAAACTACACTTATGATCCATTCACTCTCCGAGTAGTCATCTGCACTGACCACAGACTTGAAGTCACTCTCGAAGGATGCACAAATAGCACCATCCACGAAGGCAAGCATTTCTCTGCATTACTCATCCAACCCTGTTTATACTTGTTTCTTTTAACTGGCTCATTCACTTCTCTTTGACCAGCTTATATCCAAAGTAGGCATTTAAGTTCAACAGGGCAAGAACTGCTTTAACACTTTTTTGCCCTAAAATTTCTTTTTCTTTAGGATATTAACAAATTCTCAATGAAGAAGTGGAGCAAATTTGTGCATGTAGGATTAGCTGCTCACAAGGCATGGCTGCCAACAATTTCCTCACAGTACAGTAGTTACCTTCTCCAGCCTGAAGCACGCTGTCCATGCTGTGTGGAGAAGCCGCAAGCTGTGGAAAGGCTGCGTCACCACTATCAAGTACGTTGGTGCTGGGGATTTCAAGAATTAGAAGAATCAGTGATAGAAAACCCTGCAAAACAGTCACTCTGCCAGTGCATCAGAATGGAATGCTTCAGGGTTTGAGTAGTTTGTGAGTCACTGTCACCCCTGTGAAAGAAGCACCGTGACTGACACCGAGGCTAGATAAACAACAAAAATAAACTACAATGGCACAACTCCAAGAGTGCAGAGAACCCTAACAGCTTCTCTCACAAGAGAATTCCTCTACAGCAGTTATTCTACTGTGAAGTCACTGCACCTGTACAGAACCCTCAAGGGAAGAGAAAAGGGGAGAGGAAGTCCTACGAAGGCTGGAACCACAGGTTTTCCCAAAGAAAAAAATATTTATATTTCTGCAGGCTTTAATAAACAGATATTAAACTACTGCAGTTATTAAACTAATTCCCCTCTCCCCAGGTCTGCAGTTCCAGGTGTTATCTGGAGAAGACACCTGTTGTCATATAGAAGACGTGCACATATTTAGGTCAAACCTCATCTGAAAACAGGGCAAAGCAATCAGCACTTACATCGGCTAAGAGAAAAATACTTACGAAACGACTGTATTTGTTGAGACAATGTATTCTACTTCTTTGGTCCAAGGGTTCATGAAACTGAACCAGCGACTCCGCAATGTAATAAAAGAGCCATCTTTTATTTTAAACTTGTAGCAGTTAGTTGTAATTTTTTCTCTTGTCTGCAAAACTAAATACAGGCAGAAAACAAGTAACTTTGTGTCAAACAGGCACCACAATTACATAAGCAGAGCCCTTATCAGGGAAGCCTCAGTTAATTCCTCCCATCACCCCTAAAGAAAAATGCTGTTTCTGCAGTTATCCCCCTTCACCCAAAGCGAACCTCAAATATTCACTAAAAATCCATGGAAGTCTAAGATAATCACATTGCTTGGCACATGCGGCACAATGTTCTGTTTGCAAATGCTTTAGTCAAGAGAATTATCCAAATCTTTCCAGGTTTGTTTGGTTGTATTAATGCACAACTGTTCTCAATATTTTTACAAAATTTCTTTACTGAATTATTAATAATTGTACCTTGTCTATGACACTCTGCAAGATGTCCTATATCATCTTGATGAAAATATTCGTAACACGAAGTACCTAGAAGTTCCTGGGGTAAGTATGCGAGAATGGCTGTTGCCCTTGGAGAATGCAGGTAGAGGAAAAAAAATATAAGAAAAGAATTTTTTTCAAGTTAAAGTATTAGTGACAGATTACTAAAACTCACACTGAAATTGGGTAAGGCTCAAGTAACAAGGAAAGGTATTTTCAACTTAGAAGGTAAAAAAAATCATTAAGAATCCTCTTTTTAATTCTCAGGTAATTAAAGAAAGTACGTAACATCAACAGCCCTCAGGTATTACATTTGACCTATCACCGCTGGAGGGGATGTAAGACTTTCTAAATAGCTTTGGCAGTATATTGTAATTTTGTGAATCTGACCTTGAATAAAGCTGCCTTGTAGCAGCCACAAGATAATACGAAGCTTTCTGCATAAAATGCCATTGAAAAAAAGACGTGAAAGGGTCGAAGAACTGCCGTGTTCCTCTGCATATCCACAGTGCTGCTGCTACAGAGGCTAAATTGTAGCACAACACATGTCTCAGGAGCATTTTCTCCCCTCAAGTCACAAGCCTTAAGAGTGGGCTAAAAAAATCACCCCACCAAACCCTGCAGCCACACCCATGAAAAAGAAAAGTTAACAAACAGAAGTTTTCTGAATAAGCACAAAGAGACCAACTATGCGTCTCTGTGTTAAATCAAAGAGGAGCATGAAGCAAATAAACCAACTTTTTGTTTCATCAGAACCAGCCACAAAGTCAAGTAATTTCCTTCCTCGTCAGAAACCTTTCGAACGAAATACACCTGCGATCGCCAACATGGGAAAGCCATGGACTCTTGATCTGCCTCTCCGGCAGTGTTCAATGAGCTGCTGGCCAGGATGGAGGACACCTCAAGAAGCTAGGAAAAAACCACTCTGCATCAACTTGGTAACCCGAGCTTTCCACTAAGTTCAAAAGAAAAGGCAAAGCAATACTGGAGGCAAGTGACAATGAGCTACACAACAGCCTTACACAAGGTGGAAGGGTCATTCTCAACAAGGAAGAAACTAACAGCAGGCCTGTATGCTGAACACTCTGGAGATGTGTATGTTAAAACAAGATGACAACGATTATTTCTTGAGTTGTTAATGATTTAAAAGCTGTAACAACTTCATTCGGGTAACTCATCTAACCCAGAATACCAACATGAAGAATAACCGATGGGGGGGAGGAGGAAGGCAGAAGAGAAGTGCTGTCACCTTGTACATTAGGGGTGTGTACGCTTGCCTCCAGCCCCCAGAAGACAGCCTAAGATATACTTTTGAGGGTATCAGGGAGGGACAGTACATTACTGCTACCACGGTGCACACAACACAGCCACCACTTGGGGAAATCATTCTAAGACTTCCTGGTGAAGGAAGAAAGAGTTGAGAAAGGAACAAAGCAGGACGAGCCATCCAGGAAGACCCTGAAATGTGCACCATTTAATTTAGAAGATAAAGAACACAGTCAGAATCAAATCTGCAGGAGCCCTAGTGAAACTGCTCAAGAACATCTGAACAGAAAGTAACACGGCTGAATGTTTGAGATCCTCACTAGAAGAACGGAGACCAAACAAAAATACTGAACTACAGTGAACTTTGATTTGTACACTTCTTAGAAGAACATTTACTGGAGGAAAAATTATAGTTCCTTGAAGAAATCAGAGTAAGAGTCACAATTTCAAAGTATTCCAATGCAAATTAAATAGGAAGGGTAATAAGGAACAAACCTACGTAGATCATCACCTCTTCTGCAATCTCAAAAATGCCCAAATTAAATATTATAAAATGCAGAAATTAGTACATATTAATAACTATGAATAAGAACAGCAGGGAAAGCACCGAAGCAGAAAACTCTTAGTATCTAAATGCAGGGCATTTTTGTATTTTCCCCAGACACACTAAAGGCATTCAGCACCAATCAGGTGGCTTACACCTGAAGTCCTCATGGACCAAGAGCTCTAAAACCTCAGCCTTGGAGAAGGAAATATTACAAGTATTTACAAGAGAAATTTTCAGACTGGCCTTTGTCTGGTGAACCTTATCCCAGGACACTTGAACTGCTGATAGCTCCAAGATGCTTTGATGAATTATCTCCGAGAGCCTATGGAGTAATGGTAATGAAGTAGCAAAACATAGAGTCTTATCTTTAAGAAGGAAGAGCTAGGAACCAAGTCAACTTTATTCCAGTATTTTCCCCAAGAATTTTAGTATCCAAGCCTTTTAACAACATTGCGGTGGTGGGAAACCTGACACAGATGGGTAACAGCCAATACTGGGCATCAGTAAGCAACTTGTCAAACCTTTTACATTTACTTGCACAGCAGTATGAACCGGCTTTTTGGAAAGAAGATGCACCAAATTACAGCAGATGTCAAAAGACTTTGCGAATTTAATATCTGACCATATTCTATTAAGCAATCAAAGAAATTGCTCTTGTTGTTCTTGAATTTCATCCTTTATTTACTTTTTTCCTTAGCTTGCTTCTCTGACTTAACAAGGCAGCTTTGAACTCTGAAGCTGTCTATAATGTCATCTGCATATATAATAAACTTCATTGTACTCTCAACTTCACCATCCAGATTCATTAAAGGCACTGAAGGAGTAAGAGGTGGGATGGGTCTAAAATTCCATTCAGTGTAGCCTGCCATTATGACAGTGAACTGTTAAGTAGTTCTCTGACTGTGGCAGCCCAGCTAGTTAGTACCTAATCTATAGCAGTTCTTCTCCAGGGACCATGCAATCCGTAAGTACAAAAAGCGCGACCGAGTTTAACAAGTGTCTCTTTCCTGGATTTTCTTGGACAAATGATAAAGAAACAAGTCTATATGAACAACAAACCCCAACACAGAAATAAATTAATAGTTTTTAACTTTTACAGGTGCCTGCCTACATGTTGTCCAGTGGAAGCACGGATCACAGGATGCCAAGCTTAACCCTTACAGATGAGGTTTTCTTCTAAAAAAAAAAAGTCCCTCTCAAAGAGCCCTTTGTAGCATACACATTCCAAGGACTGTAAACAATAGCTGGAAAACAAGTAAGGACATATGTGTTTAAATACAGCAGGTCAATATTTTCTGAGTCTTACTATTTTAGAAATACTTGAAAATTATCCTTCAGGGGAATGTCTGATCTTTTGAAAGCAAAACTCGTTCATGAACTACCATACTTTGGCATGACAGAACAGCACAATTCCTGAACAACAGCAAGGCTAGGAGTGCTCTCACAGCTCCCAGAGTGATCGCCAGCTCCAAGCGCTGTTGCTGAAGAGCTAGCATTTCAAAAAGCTTTCTATCAAATTAGAAACAAAAAACCCAAACAACCTCACCAAAAACCACAAACCCCAAAAAACCAGCCACCCCAACC
>Ga0065711_1034444_pt1 | contig 23757 bp, 32 predicted proteins | sample Hoacrofraction12_FD_59098 | JGI IMG/M metagenome (GOLD analysis project Ga0065711, IMG submission 59098) | Hoatzin crop microbial communities from Cojedes, Venezuela - Epithelial fraction 12 v2 (version 2) | ecosystem: Host-associated > Birds > Digestive system > Esophagus > Crop | place...
GGTGGGGCTGGTGCGGGAGCTGCACCGCGCCGCTGGCGGGCACCTCCCGCCCTTCCGGGTGAGCGGGGACGGGACGGGACGGGACGGGACGGGGCGGGGCGGCCGCTCTCACTGACCGGTTCCGGTGTTGCAGACGGAGGGGCTGCGGCAGGCTCTGGAGGAGATGCGGGCGCTCTACGAGCAGAACCAGGCGGACGTGTGAGTGGCGCGCCCGGGCGGTGCCCCGCAGCCGGCCCACACCCCGCTAACGCGGCTTCCTCTTCCTGCTCCAGGTCGGAAGCGAAGTCGGGGCGGCCGGACCTGATTTTCCTCATCCGTTTTCGGCACTGCTGCCTGCTGCGGAACCAGCGCTGCCTCCTGGCCTACCTGTGAGTGCGGCGGGGGGCGCGGGGCTCTCGGCCCAGGCGAGCGGCTGCTCGGCGAGGGGCGGCCGCGGGGCTGCCGGCACCAAGAGCAGGCCCTGCCTCCTCCTGCTCTTCCGGACTGCTCATTACCGGGCAGGCCAAAAGCCACGTCCCTTGGAATGAGCCACGGTTTTGCGCTCTGAGGGCACTCCGGGGCTTTGGTGTCGCCGGGCGACACTGCCAGCGCCCGCCTCCGCCAGACGCTGGTTTTTGCCCCTTGTTTCTTCCCCCAGGTACGACCGGTTGCTGCGGATCCGAGCACTGAGGTGGGAGTATGGCAGCGTTCTGCCAAACACCATCCAGTTCCACATGTCAGCTGAGGAAGTGAGTCAGCCTTGTCCTAAACCCTTCCCCTCGTTCCTCCTTAGCTATTTAGCGGAGTCAAAATAGGGTAGGCTTCTCGTCCCCCACTATAAACATGACACTTAACGTGCCTTTTGGTAAATACTGATTCGTTTATTCGTTGTCTGTGGGTACAATCACACGTGGGTACCGAGTACAGGTGACACTTCATACTTTTAAGGATCAGATGGTCTTCGCTAGGTCAGACTCGCAGCCAGCAGAACTAAGTCCTCCCATGCTGCTCCCAAATGCCATCCCCCTAGACCAATGTACAGGGCTGCTAATGTTAGCAGCATGTGTCCTACCCTCAGCCCGGACTGCTCTGCTCCGGGGACGATTTTCCCTTTAGGAAGAACTTGCCTTCACCTTTGGTGCGAATGCGCTGGGGAACAGTGGTCTGACAGTGCCAACTAACGAGATCTCGCTCACCAGGGACCTGCCTCTCAGGCTGTTCGGCTCTGCCTGAGGGATCGCTGTTAATGTCCGCAGGTGGAGTGGTTCAATCGGTACAAAAAGTCTCTGGCCACCTACATGAGGTCAGTAGGAGGAGAGGAGGGGCTGGACCTTACACAAGACATAAAACCTCCTAAAAGCCTCTACATCGAAGTAAGTGCAAGATTGGTGGTTTCTGTCTGTGAACAAACATCTTGCCCAACCATCTTTTTTTAGAGAATGTCACCCCCATCCCAAGTCAGAAAGTCACCGAGCAAAGCCTTTGAGAGCACCAAGGGTTCCACAAGCTTCTGCGTTTTACTCTTTACACTCTGCCTGCCAGCGTTCTGCTCCCTCTTCTGCTGAGGGCTCAAAGTATGCTGGAAGACGGCATTTCTAGTCCGCAGGGAGCTGGGGTGGGGTGGGGTGAGTGGTCTGAATCCCAGTGAGAAGTTTTTGCAGCATTTTGCAGAAACTTAACCAACTCTCAGATCAACTAGAACCCTTGTTCCCGTGTTAAGGATTGTTAACTAGTTTTCTTTGTTGTTACTTTAAATGGACTCTGATAAATGAGACTATAAATCCTTCTACACAATTTACACAACAAAGCAAGAGCATGGGAGACATCAGAGTCAGTAGCTGAAGTGCCCTGATGTCCTCTTCGAAAGAACAGGTCACGACAACCAACCTGCTCCTTAAGACAGTTTTGCTGTTAGCAGGTTGGCATTTTCTGGTACGTGTGTGGGGAGGTTCTCCTGGAAATTCTGCTGCTGTTCCCCAGACCCTGTCTCTTGTGCTGCTCTTCCTCTAGTCTCTGTGGAGGGCTGGGCTGCTCGCTGGTGCTTCTTGCGCCGGGCAGAGGCAGGAAGAGAACATCGGGTAGAGCCCACAGACCGTAGGACCAGTCCAGTTCTGCATTTCCAGGTCTGCTCTGTATGGAGGCTCCAGCAGGCGGGTAGGAGCGTGCCCATACTTCCAGTGCTGGGGCATGTGTTGTGAGTCAGCAGTGATGTCCAGTGTTTTCTGTGGGAGATCTGATGACCTGAGAGCTGCGTTTCCGCTTCGCAGGTGCGGTGTTTAAGAGACTATGGAGAATTTGAGATCGATGATGGTACCACCGTCCTGTTGAAGAAGAATAGCCAGGTACCTGTGACAAAGAGTGTGGTCTGTTCTCCTCCTTCCGTTTCACTCCCATGACATCCCCCTGTTTATCCCAGCTTCGCAGCATGTCGCGGTTCCTGCGCACACGGCTCTGCAAGCTGTCTGCGTGGCCCAGGGCTGCGGTTCAGCGCTGCCTGATCTGGTACCACGATCCAGCGGGCATACAGCACAACAGAGCTGGTTGTGCGCAGCAACAAATCCAGTCTGCCTGGATTTCAAGGAAAATGTGTCTGTTTCTGTGCAGCACTTTTTACCCCGCTGGAAATGCGAGCAGTTAATCAGACAAGGAGTCCTCGAGCACATTCTGTCATAAGCGTGCAGGACGGGAGGGACAGCCCTTGCTTGGTGGCCTGTCCACAACGGGGACTGAACTCTGGTGTGTGCAGGACTTCAGACACCTCAGCATGTCTGCAGTGGGCAGCCTGCCACTCCTCTTAACGGCCTTTGATACCTGACATGAAGATCAGCCCTGAGTTTATGAAGTATGCAAACCACATTGGCCAGCTCTTTGTGACCAAAGGGTGCATACTGGTAATGTAGCGATCCTGGGAATCCAGCATAGCGGGGGGTGGCACTGGAGGGGGGGTGGAGGGTGGAGAAGGGGGTGTTAGCCAAGTCCTATCGCTACAAGCAGGTTTTGTGAATACATTTGTGTTTGCAGCAGTTCTTTGTTCGCACTGTGCATGTGGGAGTTAGATACCAACTGTCTGGGCTTCAGAAGCCAGGAGAACTCCATGGCTGCAAAATAAAGAACTGTTTCAGCCTTCAATTTAGTGTTTTTCAAGAATTAATGTGTTCATTAAACACTCTGACATGGCTTTCTGGCCCAACGCATCTTGACCCTGCAGGGTGATGCTCAACTGGTTGTTTAGGTGCCTCAGTGGAGCTGCTCCTCCAAGTGTCAGATGAGGCTGCACAAGCTTCTTTCTGGATTAGACATGAAACCTCGTCTCCCATCAGAGGCCTATAAATGTTGTTTCTTAAGGTTCTGAGTGAATCAGCATTGCAGTCCGGGTCATGGGCCGGGCCAAGGTTTCTCCCAGCATGCTTAGGCTGTGCCTCTGTCCCTCTACAAAGGGTCTCCTTCCGCAGAGCTCTGATCTGACAGGGCCTGGGGACTACTTGGAGTACAGGTGGGAAAGGGAGCAGACAGTTTTAAGGATTCCAGTTAGCACAAAACCAGAGCAAGGCTGAAGCGCTGCTCGCTCTTGAGTAGTGGCTAGACCAAGGAGGCCTCCTCAGTCACAGCCTCCTGCCATGTCCTGGCTCTGTCCCAGGGTTGGGGAACCCCTCTGCCCTGGCAGGCTGGGACTTAAAGGCAGTGGCTGAGTTCTAGCTCACAGCAAACTTATCCCTTTTTGTTCTCAAATCAACAACAGCTTGAGCTATTTTTAAGCCCTCTTCTTTGTATTAACTTTGTCCAGCCTCTGTTTTGCTATCCTGATCCAGTCAGGCTTGTCTAGTCTCTCTTGTACAGTAGTCTCCATAGTCCCCAAAATCTTAGGAGTCCTTTCACAGCTAGTAGCAACCGCAGCCCCTGCATAAATACCCTTTGCTCTGCACAGAGCAAGGCAGGGGCACCGTGACAATGATGCAGAGGGTAATATCCTGGGTAGATCACTACATTTGGTACTTGCTGATGTGAATGCTTGGCTTTGTGGCCTTTTAGACAACTTACTTTGGCAAGAGCGGTACTCACTGCCAGTGTGTGAAGGCCAACAAGGAAGGCAAGATGACTCAGTTCACTTACCATGTCTCCTGGTCTCCTCTGAAGTGCAGTGCTGAGTAGGGGTCACTAATCCTGCCCCAAGGCTTGGAAGCTCAAAATTGAAAGAAGGCTCTTCCCTCATCCCCTCTGTCCCGCTCACCGCAGAGGCAACAATCCAGCAACAGGTTGGTTTGGATCCTAGGCTCAGGCTTTACGAGGGCCAGTCTCCTAGAGCCCAAGAGGAGCTGTAGGGAATAAAAATTCAGCAACTGACATACAGAGCAAACTGGAGATGGCAGGAGGTGCTGTAATACTGCAAATATTTTAATTCCACAACACAGCTTTCCTGCTCGGAGTGAGCCACATGCAGGAACCTGCAAGCCCTCCTGCCCTGGCTTTCCACTTGCAACAGTGTGGCCCCAATAGCAACCCTCTGCAGAGAAGGAGCATCCATACCACCACCGAACATGCTGCCAAGGTGCAGGCAGCTCCTGTGGGGTGGCTGCCCTGACACAGACCTGACATAAAACAGTACACTCTGCCACCGAGAAAGGCACCAAAGCTGGTGCTTTCAGTAGGAAAATTGATCTATCTATGGGACCAGTTTCCTTAAAGGACTCTGGTTTCTCCGCTTTCTACTTTCTACCCAGAAAAATCCTGGGAAGACCAGGGAGGACAAGGCCGATTTCCCAACCAAGCCTTACCCACCCTTCCACACCTGGCAAACGCCGGGCCAGGACCAGGGGCAGGGCTGCCACAGCGGGTCCCCCATCACCCACTCAGAGATGCTGGTGTGATTTTTCCGATGAGCTGCTTCAGAGCTGAGGCTTGCTCCTCCAACAGCTGGTTCTTCTCCTCAGTGCTCTTCTGCTTCACCTCAGCCACCTGCAGGGCCATTGCAAACCCCCTGTTCTCCTCACGGAGGTCTTCGATCAGCACTTTGTTCCTGGAGAGTTTGGCCTACAGCAGAGACAGGAGGCTTAAGGTTCAGCATCCCCACACAGGGGTCCCAGCCAGACAGGGACACGCAGCACTAAACCCCTCTTGCACTTGCCTGGGCGTCTTTGAGCTGAGCCGCCCTCTCTACCAGCACAGCTTCTGCACTCTTCAGACTGTGCTGCAGCCCCTCTGCCTGCTCCACAGCTGCCTGCAGCAGACGCTCATGTTCCTCCTGCAGCAGGCAACAAAGCCTAACGTTGGGTTGTCCCAGCACTCACCTGGCCCCTGACAATCCTGGACCGTGCATTTCTGCGGGGCCCTGCTCACAGGCCTTCGCACTTCCTGAAGGAGAGTGTGGGGGGATCAGTGGAGGTGGTACAGGATGCAAAGAGCAGTGAGACAAGTGTCTAGAGCAGTACAATCTTCCCTAGGTCAGCACCAACTGATTTTAAGACAAGGCACAGATTTCCTAGCAATGTTTTCTACAAAAAAACAAACCAATGGCCTCCCCTCTCTCAGCCGTGTCCAGAAAAGCTCAGGCAGAGATGTTGTTTTCCTTGGATGCAGTTTTTGTGTCTGCTCATTTTAATTCCTTAGGTTATAATGTGCTCCCTCTTTGCCCAGGTTAGTTCAACTGAATCACAGTGTCCTGAAACAAAGGACAAACTTGCAAAAACCCAACACCTTGTTGCCCAGTGCCCTAAAGATAAAACCACCCTGCTCTGTGCAGGCTACATCTCCACGTAGAGGGCTCAAACTTTGTTTACCCAGCCTGAGCCAACACAGTGTGTCTCCCTGGATAACTCTCACTCCTCTATACACACGGTATCTGGTCTGGGGTAGGTGGATTATAGTGGAGAGGGCTCCTGTTTGAGTGCAGGTCAGTGACTGGTTCATGAGAAATGAAAATTGCAGCTGAATTTGAAGATCGAGTGCATTTTCCACGTGGGCTCTTGTTATATAGTATCCTCCACCCAAACCTCTGGTGGCTTCGACCACAGCTGCCTTCCACGGTGGCAGTGCTCCCTCCCCAGTACCCTTGACCGAGTTACTGCAATTCCCTGCTTACCTGGGTCCTGACCAGCTGCCTGCACGTCTGCTCAGCCTGCCGGCGGAGGTTTTCCTGGAGCTGCTGAGCCTTGCACTGTTCCTCTCTCAAGCTGGTTTGCAGCTGCTCAAACTGTTTTTTTGGCACCATGTTGTTCATCTGGGCCCTGGCCTGCTGTAACTGCAGAGCGTGCCGAGTCTGGGCCAGGCTCAGGCTTGCTTTGGCTTCTGAGAGCTGTAACACAGAAAGGCCGATAGCTGGTTACAGCTTTGTGCCAGCAACAGGACAGGCCCAGGGTCTGCTGTGAGTGAGGGGAGAGGTTAGGAAGCACCCTCAGCCCCCGCCTCAGCTCTCACAGCAGCACGGCCGCAGCAGAGCAGCGGGACCATGGGAGTGGTGCTTGCTGGGCAGCCTGCAAAGCCAGGGATGGAGAGCACTGAGAGTTGCCGGAGAAGAAACAGGGACCCCTTACTGAGAGAGGCTTCTCTTGCTGAGCAGGGAGGAGCAGGAGTTGCTGCAGAGATCCTCCGCAAGAGAGTCCTGGCACCAAAAGTGGCAATGACAGGAGGCAGAGGGGGCTGCTCACCAGGGTTTGTTCCTAGATACATCCCAGGCAAGCTGGGCTTCAGTCCCTGCCTGCGCTTCATGTCCTCTGCTTCCTGCCTCCAGCAAAAGGCAAACTTGGTACCGGAAAGCAGGTCTGGTCCAGCTTTGTCGTACGGCTACCTAGGAGCGGCTAGCATGAGCACACTGCACTCTGGAAAGCCAGTTCCTGAGCCTGTCCCCAGGGTAGAAGGCAGGAAAGAGATCTTAACACATTCAGAGGTTTCTCACATCAGCTTTCTTCTGTCCTAGTGGTCCTCGTTCCCCTGCTCTGATTACCTCTTTTCCCTACCCTCAGGCATGGCCTGGCTAGCCCCTGTCATCCCTGCCCAGCCCCTACCTGATCCTGCCACTCCTCTAGCTCCTCTGTCAGCTAAGCCATGGGAACCACAGCTCCTGGCACTCCTGTATGAGCCATCTCTACTCAGCCTCCATCTCCTCTGCCCAGCCAGCCTGCACAGGAAAAGCAGAGAGGGGACACTGCAGAGGCAGCTGCGAGCAAGGACCTGTCCCAGGCTGCACCCGAACTGGATTCAGACATATATGAGCAGGAGGGCAAGTCCTTCCTCCCCCACAAAGAGGAAGAAGGCAGTCTTTTCTGCCTGGGGAAGGTGTCCAGTACAGCCCCAAGCAGGGCAATACTAACATCACAGGGACCACCGAGCAGCCTGCCACCCTGTCACCAACAGAATGACACCCACCTTCTCCTGTGAGGCCTTGAGCTGCTGCCGGAGAAGCTCCGTCTCCATCCAACACGCTGCATGCTGCTGGTGGTGCTCCAGCCTCACAGCCGTCTCTGCTCCTCGTAGCCACTCAGCCTCCGCAAGCCCCTGGCTCCGCAGCTGGACAGTGCCCGAGCCAGCACCGTGGCCAGCCTTGTGCTCAGTGAGGTCATGGCCCAGCTGACACACCTTGACATTCAGGTGGGAGACCTCCCCCTTGCTCTTCTCACTCTAGAAAAGGTGGAGAAAAGAAACCAATTCATGCATAGAGCCTTGGGGTGGGAAGAGAGGCAATAAAGACTTAACCTGTCCCATGCTGTCCCTGCTGGGTTCTGACCCATGAACACCGCCATCGCTGCATGGCCTTGCGGGCACTCAGGACAAGTGCTCTCACTTCCCAGCCTGACCAAAGCCCAGTGGCCGAGTTCAAGCACAGCATTCCCGGGTAAGAAAACCCACACAGATGATAGCCCTGGGGGCCAGCAGGGAAAGCGGCAGTGGGGGGAAACACTGTACAGATGTGTAACGGAAATATTAAGATTGGTAAGAACATAGTATAAATGGAAACGTGTCCATGTGCATGTGTGAAAGTACCAGACAAAAGAACAGAGTAAGGGCTGCATGAGCAGCCTGCATCAACACTAAAGGGCACTGACCCCAGCAACAATGCTGAGCAAGGTGCAGTTTCTGGCCCGTGCTCCCACCAGACCACAGCACAGATAACACGTCAGCAGAAAGCCTGCATCTAACAGCAGGGCGGCAACACACCTCATATCCCATGCCCCTGCTAGCCTCCCAGGAAAATGGGCAACCAACACAGCTTTCCTCCAAAGGAGGAAAAGCAGACAATGGGCAGCAGGTTTGTGGCTGAAGGTTAATGGAAGCTGAAGCCAGCAAGGGCCAGCAAAGGCCACCCTGCTGCGGCTGATGGCCCTGAAGAGTACAAAAGACACATCTTAAAAACAAGTTGTGGTTCCCAGTCATGAGGAATTCCAGGTACAGGGAGAGGAACTAACAGCCTGCAACCCTCGTCCATGTTGCACACAAGCAATCCTGGACAAGCCTCATGTGCACACATGTCCAAGGGCTCCAGAGCATGTGAGTTTGAGACTGGGAATGAGCAACATCTCTGGGAGAAAGAGTATAAGTAGTTAAAGTCAACCTCATCAGAAATTTTGTAGTAACACCGTCCCTTCTGTAAGACCTTCACTGGCTTTTGTCACACAAATTTTTGCTACTTGACAAGCTATAAAATGAAGCTGGTTCTTCAAAGCAAAACTCAGTGTGAATGTTTGAAACAAACATGCCCGTTCTCCTCTATAAGCATGTGCAGTTTTTGTCCTCCTAAATCCTTCAGCCAAGAGCCTGTCCCTGTTAACAGCTTCTTACCGACACTGTCAACTCTGCTGTCTCAGCTGGCTTCTCCACATTCTTTCTGCCCAACTCGCTCACATGTCTCCTGTCGGGGAAAGGGACATGATCAGCTTCAGGCCAGAGAGCAGCAAACCACGGCCCCTCAGAGAAGGGCCCCATTTTGGGGAGCCACACATTTGGTTTTGGCCTGCAACAGGAAGCAAAGCCAGGCCAAAACGGATACAGTCCTGAATTGATTCAGGAGTGGGTCATGTGTCTCTGCCCCAACAGGTGACTCAGCACAGCCCAGGGCAAACAGCTGGGGACATCCAAAGTCCTGCAAAATTGTCAGAGGTCTAAAAATCAGAGGATGAAGAACAGTGGGAGAGCCAGCTTAACAGACTCTTGGGACCATCTGCACCAGAAACCTGGCTCTCCTTGGATTTATGGCTCAGTTGGTGACCCCAGTACCTGCCTCAAGCTTCCTAAGCCAGCAGTAAGCCACTGGCCAAAAAGTTTGTGTAGCGAAGAAGCCCATCCTTTCATCCCTCAGCATACCCATCCCCACAGCCTTCCCCAAACCCAGCTTTGGACCCTGTACTCTGGCCTGCCCAAGCCTTTGGCTGGCCGAACCCGTCCCAGCACTGGCTTTTTTTGCATGGAATGAAGGGCATGAGAGTGCTGGCTTGCTCAGAAACAAGAGAACAAAAGGCAGGTTGAGCTAACTGAAATCTGGTAAATGCACCCGAGTGGCTGTTCCTTTTACAAGCATTAGCTATCCACCCATTTGCTAGCCTCCCACAGCTGGCTCCTCTCTTACTCATCGTGCTTGCTGCCCTTCTTTGCTAGCCTCAACTCTTGCTGGAGTCTCCCAAGTTGACTTTTCAGCAAGCTGTTCTCCTCCAGCATCCGGCACAGCTTTCCCCTGCAGGGAGAGACAGCAGAGTGAGAAAACCATGCAAAAGCCCAGTTTGCTCTTGGCATCCCTGCTCTACTCCCATTTGGTTTGCAAGGACAACAAGAACTAAAGAAATCTGAGAAACAGCCATCCAATAATTCACGAAAAACATGAGGACAATCAAGAGACATTGGTAGAGAATGAGCAGGTCTTCAAGGGAAGGGAAATAAAGGTGAATAAGGACAAATAGCATCAGACCCTGAATTTGTGTGGCTTCCAGGTGGCTGAAATTGTTTTGCAGGCCTGCCAAGGAGTGGAAACAAAGTGATATGACTCATCCAGACACACCAAGACTTCACTACAGGATAACCAGGTGGTGAACCCAACCCCTCAACTGCAATAAAGCCACATCTGCAGAAGTCAGCTTGCTTGTGAGGCCTCTGTGATTTTACAGTGCTGGGCACAACAGCTACGACCCCAAATCCAAGGTAGCCTCTCTGCCTCATTATCCTTCCACTCTTACTGGTACCCCCAGTCTCCCATGAGGCCATGAATACCGGCACTTGTGGAAAGGAAGCTTAGTCCTGTGTCCACTGTCCTATCCAACAGCTACTACGAAACCTCAGGTGCACACAGGACCCAAATTCCTCAAGGGACAGTGCAGGAGAACAGACTGTATGTCCTGGCAGTGACAACAGCATTGCAGTTTGTGGCACTGCATGTGGGAGGCAGAGGAGCTGACTGGGGAAGTTCTTCCTCTCTTCTCCAAGTAAGTAAGCCAGAGGACTAGCACATGGGCTGTGTGGCGTTTTCTCCCCCTGCTTGGCAGGACGCTCCTCACAGCAGCTGCCTTCTGAGTCAGTTTTACATCAGGATTCATATGCTGTGCTTCCTGTGGCATCTCCAACACCCACGTACAGCTGTACAAAGCAGAGGAGACGAGCGCGCAGTCAGCCACAGCCATGTGGGCACACCCCAGAGTCAGTAACAGACACGCAGGAAACAGCAAGACAGAACATAGCTGCTGTTATAGAGTGTCAAGAGAGAACACAGCTGCTGTTAGAGTGTCTTGGACTATCATGTTGTTAAGCAGCCCTGGGTTTCAGAAGGCTTCTGCTTTTTTGCAGCAGCAGCACTGTGTTAGTTCTACAAACTACCTTTGCACTCAAACCTGCCACTCTCTTGAGCTCTGGGTTCATTTCCCAGCCAGTGCATGACATCTTTGAGCTGCATCAGCTCCAGTTTCACCCTGTTCCTTTCCCTCTGCGGGTCCACTTTGACAGCCTGAATGTCGTGTCTCCCCCTATGCTGCTGTGCCACTCTGTCTCCCAGGGCTTGTTTTCCCTCTTCTTGCCCTCCAGATCAAGTCTATGTCCTGACATGCTGCTGTGCCTGCTGTGTGAAGGCAAACCATTTAACTTTGCTCTCTCTGCCTCCTTCCCAAGCACATCCCCTTGTCTAGCAAGATTTCATTTCTCCTTGACAAATACTTTCAGCTTTGGCTCCAGCTTCTAGACTGAGCAAGCCATTTGCTGCAACAGACGTCTGCACCGTCCGCACTGGTCCATCCATCACACAATTTTTCATTTCTTCCCTGTTCCTTTGGTGCTGAAGTTGCAACAGGAGATTTTGGTCTACCTACCCATCTGAGTCTTGGGGACCTGCTCCTTTCCCCTCAGAGGGCAGCTCTCCAGACACCTTGTCCCTTCCAACACCAGAGCCCTCAGCCCCACTATCTCTGCATTATTCCCATTTCATCCTGGTGCTTTTTCTCACTTTTTCTTCTCAACAGCCAGCATCTCGCACATCCTAACTTGTTGCTCATTAAACTTCTCTTCCAACTTTAGCTGCCTCTTCTTCCACACAGAGACCATGTCCTTTTCCTTCCATTTCTGTCTCTCCTGGGCATGCTGCTCTTGAAGGTCTCCCCTTGGAGCCTTTAGCATTGGGAAATCACTTCCTCTCGCATCAATGTTACTGCAACAAAGCCTTGCAGCTGTCCTCACACTGGCATTCACTCCATGACAGCTCTTGATTATGTTCAACCTCTGCGTCCTTCCTAAAGATAAAAACCATTTCGCTGGCCTGGATTTGATAACACAGCTTAGGAAGCTCCGCCAGCCTCAGAAGATACTTCTCGTGGAGAGGCAATGCAAAGTTTTCTCTAGGTTGAAAAGTCAAGGGAACTTAAAACGTTACAGGAAGTTCCTACACCATTTTGCACTTCTCAAAGACTCATCCATCAGATGTTTTCCAACAACTCCAAAAGCTATCCATTACAGCCAGTCCCTCTACCATTCGCCAGGGATGGTGGTAACAGCTCAAATGCCTTATATTCCTGTTATGTGGGTTTGTTCCCCTGGTCTGCCACAGACTTCAGCCAAGTCACCTCCTTTCTCCCGCACCTATCCCATATCTCAGCTTCTTAGCCCTAAAACAGGGATAATGACCTAGCAAAATCCTCTGCTTGCATATTGCCAAAGGGGACTCCACTCCTGAGAAGAGGCAATGAAGAGAGGCACAGCAGGGAAGAGGCAGGAGGAAAGCCTGGGGGCAGTGGTGGGGTGTGCTGGGAAGCAGGAGGGGGCAGACATGGATAGGCAACAGTTTCCTGTCCAATTCCTCTCCAGTCTCCTCTGCAAGGCCATTCTGGCCCCTGGGAAGGTTGCAGAATGGGCAGCACAAGCACAGAAGGGAACATGAACAGACATTTAGTGACAAACCTACTCTCCTGCAAGCCAGTCTGTTTTGGCTATATAGAGAAATATAAGCCATTTTTCCCTGTTTTTAAGACAGCAGGTTGTGATGATCTAGCAAGCAGAGGCAGGTTTGCTGAAGGGCCAAGAGAGAGATCATAAGCAAACACTGATGAAAGCTCTCTTATTTCTCTCACTGTTTTGAGATACAGTCTTTGCTGGGCACTGCCTCTGACATAAGCTTGTAGAACACACAGGGAAACTTACAGTCTTGAAATAAAAGTACTCATGTAAGGTGGGTTTAGACATCTCACTTCCAACAGCTGCGGCCATGCAATAATGCCCAGATTTTCTTCCAAATTAAAGCAGCTCTCCAGCCCCGTGAGAAATCAGCCCAACCAACTCTGGTATGAGCAGGGGATGCACCCCCAGTCTACTGCTTAGCCCCAGAAAGAGAACAGCGCCAGACCTCAGACTCTCTCTGTCCCCGTGCTGCATCCTCAGCTCTTCTCCCTCCTGGTCCAGCCGCTGTCCTGGACGGTAAGTGTCTTCAGTGTGCTGTTGTCCCGCCCTGGCCTGCTCCATCTCAAATCTCTCCTCCAGCTCCAGGCTACACACAGATTTTTGCGCTTTCAGGCTATCAGTTACAGCCCAGTACTTTGCAACTGTTTCTTCCAGGTCTCTTTTCTGGTCTTCCATCTTGCGCATCTCAGCCTTGAAGCTTTCCTCACTGTTCTTCCTCTCTCTCTCAAAGTTTTTCCTCATTAACTCAATCTCCTCCTCGTAACAGTTTATCTGTTGGGAGGAGACAGGATTTGGATATTAGCACCATGGTCCCGAGAGCTCCCCTCTCCTCCAATAGCTCTGACTCGGGTTGACCTATTGGTCCCTCTCAACAGGGGACACTCTTCAGGCAGTTCTGGTCTCTGCTGAACTTAGGGCAATAATGAGTCTCATGCAGCAGCCTCTAACAAGCAGGTATCAGTGGGCCACAGCTCCTCCCAGCAAGCAGCCCAGTTCTCCCCTTTCTCCTTGTTTGCAAAGGACCCCAGAGAGGAGAAGGGAGAGGCCAGGGCATCATCCGCCACTGCTCCCATATCCTTCCTCCACTCTGCAGAGTGGTCCCTTGTCCAAGATGTGGTGGTGAGTAGCTGCTGTTCCCCTCGGCTCCCCTGTAAATACTAGAAACTCCAGGACTGGATGAGCACAAAGGCAGCACTGTGAAGTGGGCAGAAGATCTGCAGGCAGCTTTGTGCTCCTGGAACTGTTCGTCACCTGTGTGGCAGTTTAGGATTTACTCTTGCAGTGCTGCAATGGAAACCCAGCAAGCATCCGCGACCTCTCAGTTCAGCAGCAAAAGGAGCAAAGGTGGAAACTGAGGCCTCTCACATGAGCACTCACTGCTCTCTAAAGGGAGGGCTGCGCTCACACTGTCACCTTAGGGCAAGCAGGTTATAAGTGTGCTGGAAGCCCAGGGAGACGGACCTCTGATACCCCCTCATGACCTCAGGAGACATGTGGCTGCTTCTCCTCTTGGTCCTGCCGCTGGTTTTACTGTGACAGCAACACTGAGTAGAGTTAGTCTTTGGTTCTCCATATGGAGCAAGATCCACACAAACATTTTGCAAGGTGACAGAGACTTCCACAAAGCCTTTGCCAGCCAGCAAGGGCTCCGAACCCTTCTACCAGCTAAGATCAGCCAGTGCAGCACATGCCATAAGCCCAGCAAAGAGATGAGGTACCACCCTGCTCCCCAGCCTGAACCCTCCAGCAACCCTCCTGGAGCAGATGCCCCATCAGTCATGCTGTAGCAGGGTGCTTACCAAGCAGTTGTGCCAAGAGGTCAGGACATCTCCTCCCACTCTCCTCACCTTGGTTTCCAGCTGCACCTTCAGGTCCTGCAGCTGCTCTTGGAGCTGCTCCATTGAGAGTGATGTCTCTGTGCATGCAGGATTGGGAACCATAGGGCTGGGAGCACAGCACACTGGAAGAGAGGAGCCCTGTGAGGACAGGCCTACAAGACAGGACAGGCTTTGCTGTCCTGATCAGGATGGCTGCAGCTTCATCGAGTCAAGTCCATACAACCCCAAAAGATGGAGATACCCCGTCTATCTGGCAACCAGTCCCAGGGCTGCACCATTCCTCTGAGCCATAAGTGTTTTCCTAATGCTCAACCTGAATCTCCCAACCCCTCTTTATCATATTGTATCTCCTCAACAGTGAAAATCCACCTGTTCACTCCCAGCTGTCTAGTCCACAGGTCACCATCACCAGCTCTCAAGTTGGAATAGTCTCCTTTGCTCCATCTCCCTCCTCCTCACCACCCATCACCCTCTCCTTTCCTCCCATGGCTGCCCAGTGCCAGAACTGGCAGCAGCAGCTCAGGCGCAACAAGCTGCCCCACACTCCTGCAGAAACTCCGATCTGGAGGGAACCTTGTTCTTGATTAGAATACGGAGACGCACCGAACCCTCACGCATTTTACCTCCTGCTGGCAGGCATCTCTCAGCCCTGCTCTCCTGAAGCTGGAGACGCAGCCTTTCCAGCTCTCTCCACAGCACTCCATTCTGGTCCCACAGCACCTGAAGCAGAGATTGGTCATCAGACAGCTACGCAACTCCCCAGGGCTGCTGGAGGCCAAGTGCCCACAGCTCCCAGCAGCCATGTGTACTCAGGGTATCCTGCAGCACAAAGAGCAGAGCTCCCTCACCAGCACAGTCAGAGAGTAAGACAGGGAGATTTTCTTTCATCCCAAAGAGGCAGAGATGAGAGATTTTGGAAGAGTCAGAGAACAAACATAACCCCAGATTACTGCAACCACTATTACAAGAACCATCACTAGGCACTGTAAAGAACAAAGAGCCACAAGCAACTGCCCTCACATGCAAAAGCACGCAATACCAGGGGCTTCTGCAGACACCTCAGAGGGTTGGACCTGCTGAGACCCCTCCTGACCTAAACAAAACTATTGCTAGCAACCAACACACAGGAAACACCGTGATCTCAGTACAGTCCCTCACAGAGCCCAGCAGTTTGCATTTATACCCTCAAGACACGCCTGTGGGCATCTGGGCTTGCCAACAAGCACCACTGTACACACACAAAGCAACAGGATTTCTGGTGAAGCAAGTCCCACAGGGCTCTGGAAGGAAACATTGCTAGGCTGCAGAAGGAATACAGGGAGGCGAGAAGGTGCTGATCCCATGAGAAGCAGAGCACGAGGCAGGATCTGCTGCCTGCTTAGCACAGAAACACCCTCGGAGGGCAGCACAAGAGTTTATCCTGTCTCAGTGCCAACACTAGCCTGCAGCAAGGAGTCCCACGGCTGAACATCACACTATGAGCCACTTCCATGACAGTGTCTGCAGCTGGGCAATGGCTTGTTTCACTTCACAGCCTCCATCCCGTACTGGAAGCAACAGCGTATAAGGCATCCTGCCTCCTGCTGGACTGTACACTTTCAGCAGACGTCAAATTATATCCCATATGCTGCCACCCCGGAAAATGACAGGCTCCAAGACACTATGAACTAGGATACTTCCAAAGATCCCCATTAATACATATTATTGAGCTGATCTAGACAAATGCAAATCCTGTTTGGAACAGAGGAGGAGGGGGGCTTACAGAATTCAACAAGGGTAAAGCATAAACCCCAGCGGGTGCCTTCACAGGGGCAGATGAATCCTGAAGGCCAAACCTCTCCATCCCTCAGTATTCTCATGGACAACTCCAGGGTGGCTCAATGGGAGGAAAAATCGCAGCACCGAGTATCTTCTACCCTCTGGTGCCACCTGGAGCAATGCTGTGCTGGATAGCACTCCAGCATGTTTGCCTTTACTTACAGCTTCGAGAGGGACTGTCTGCTGAACCTGTGCATCTGTGAAAGAGCTCTGCTGAAAATGCAGCTCTCAGCCCCTGCAGGGGGATTTGATAAGCCACCATCTCTACTCAGTGGTGTTCCCCAGTCACACACAGCACTTGGAAACAAATGGGCAATGCAATCAGCACAGGACTCAGGAGCCAAGGCACAGAGCACCCAGCAACTCACAACATGCAAGATACACAAGTCACTTAAAAATGAGAGAAGGGAAACGGAGGCTGTTCTCCCGTCCCAGAGCGCCCAAAGCTCTGGGCAGGAGCACAGCACCCTGGAGGAGGTACAACACACACAACACCAGTGCCTGGACCACACACACACCAGGTACCTGGACAGGCTCACCTTGACTCTCTAGCAGAGTCCAGCGGCAACAAATTTTGTAGGGGTTGTTAAAGTGGGGCAAGAAGGAGGAAGGGAAAAACAAAAAAGACAGAAGAATTTAGGTGATAATGTGCCTTCCAAAGAAGGAGAACAGCCTTCTCATTGCATTCAAGAAGAAATGCAACAGAGCCCAGTGTGGTCTGTTCTTATACACAGAGCTACATGGTTCCCAAACAAAATGGTTTGTGGCTACAGGGTGGCATGAAGGGAGGAATTTACAGCCCACCCCTGCTCCCCGCTACCAGTATCCCAGCAAGGGAACCAGCCCATGGAAGGCTGCAGGAGCAAGGAGACAGGCTGCTTTACTGGGGACACAGCTGTGTCCTGCCTCCTGCCAAAGGACTCTGAGCAAGGCAAGCAGGATCCCCTCTCTGCACTCTGATCAGGGCTGCCTCCTTCCTCTCCCCCAGGCCAAAGAGCCCAACAGATGTGCTGATGAGAGCCGTATTTTCACGACAGCATCACTGGAGAGCTGCCTACCCATACCTGGCACTGCCGCTCGTACTCCAGGACAATCTCTGCAAAACGCTCGCTCTGGTTCAGGAGCTCTGGGCTGCGGGGCTCCACCTGGCCCAGCTGCACAAGCACAGGGAAACACTTCTCGTCAAGGAAATTATCACCTCTCCACATGGAGAGGCAAAAGCTCTACTAAATAACCAGAGTCACAGTGTTACACCTATTACAGATTCAATGGAAGGGTTGCTATTGACACCTGTGGGATGGGTCAGATGCAGAAAGAGGAGGAAAAACATTTTTCTTCAAGTGTGAGACACACCAAACCACAGGCAGGCTAGCTTTGCCAAACTGGCTAACAAGGTCACAGACTCATTTCTTTCCCCACATCCATTTTACCAGGTGCCTCGCTGGAGTGGAAGACACTAAAACTAACCCTCTACTTCAGTACTTGTGAAAAATAAAGCTTTTATTTTCTGGAAACCAAACTCTAAAGTTCTCACTTGAAGACTGTAGATTTGTAGAATTTTCTACAATTGTGAACTCTGCTCATCCTTTTTTTTCAGACTTCGAAAGGCCTAAATTAAAAGCCAATGTTTGTGTTTCTAGGTTGTCATGAATGTGCAGGAGAATTCAAAGAGGGGGAGACCGTAACAACTGACCCAAAATATGCAAGATTTCATAGAAAAGGGTCAATCTTTTGATGAGTTCCTGAAAAGTTCCTATTTAACCACAACAGAGAAAGGAAGGCTACCAAAGGAAGGCTACCTTGTCCTTCACAACGCAGTTGAGTTCTTTCTGCAGCTCTAACACCAGCTCCTCAGAGGCCGTCAGTTTCTCAGCCATCTCTGTGACTTTGTTTTGCAGTTGTGCATTCTCCTGCAGACAAAAGGGAGAAGATTCTCTTGATGTTGTGGGTCCTCACACTGCAGGACAGGCTCATCGGCCACGGGCCTTCAGCAGGACGCTGTAAAACAACTGGCACATCAGCATGCCAAACACAGCACATCTTGCAGAAGACCCTGCTGTGGACAGGACACCACATGGGCTGGGGTTTGGCTCATCTCTCCGACGGACAGACATAGGAGTGAGTTTAGCAGAGTAAGAGCTAGACAGCCCCACAGGCTCACCTCTGCCTCTGCTTCACAAAAATATGGTTTCCATCACAGCCAACAAAGGCAGCAAGTCTTGAGATATCTCTGTCTGTACTTCTACATTGAACAGCACTGAGAAAAACTCAGGCACACGGAGAACATCATCTCTGCTTTTGGCATAGTCTCTGGCACAATTTTAGCCTCAGCCACCAGGTGTTCAGGTGTTACCAAGGGCGAAACTATTCCCAAAAGACAACATACAGGTTTAATAATGACACGGCAAGGGAACAAGCTCTGTATTTAATTAAATAGCATGGTTGTGGCCGATGATTTTTCTGCATAGAACTCCTGTCCTTCCCAGTAAGAGCAATACAAACTGTCCATCTTTGTCACCACCTCTGCTTTGCCTCCTCTGAAGAAGTGAAGATGTTTCACTCAGGGCAGTTCTACTTACGCTCACCGTGTGGTTCAGTCTTCCTTGCAGGCTGGCCTCTTTGCCCTGGAGGATCTGTGTATCAGCCTCCAGCTTCGCTTGGTGATTGACTGCTTGCTGCAAAAGCAGCTCTTTTGCCTCTATTTCTGCCTGAACATCCCTGGGGAGAAAAAGCAACATGTCTGGGGCACCCGAAGTGTGTTCTCAGATGGCCACGAGGTCCAGACACCCCCTCTCACCATGCACAAAGCAAGAGATGAGAACTTGGTTGGAGGGATGGTGGGACAGTGGTGTGTGGGGACACTACCTGGACTTCTCTGCCACTGACACAATGGCAAAACAAGTGGGAGATTCATAAAAGGAGACTGGGACGGGAAGGAGAGGCTATGGACACCCACAGGAAAACCATCTTCCCTGCCCCACCAAAAGGATCTCTCCTACTTGAGCTTGCTCTGGGTGTGCTTGAGAGCGATGTACTGCTCGTCCAACTCCCTGTCAAGCTGCAGGCAGCGTCTCTCCACTTTCTCCAAGTCCAGCCTCGCCTTGTCTCTCTCCCTGGCTATCTGCCTCACTTGGATCCTGCAGGCATGGTGAACAATGCATTAAGAGACATCTCCTGCACCCCACAGAAAGGCCCTCCTCACAGGAAGCAGCACCCTTACCTGAGGCACTGCAGTTTGTATCCGTAGGAGGTGACAGCTGCATGTTGAAACCCACCCCTGGGGATCATGAGTGTGTTGTCCAAAGCTGCAGGCAGCTCTGCCAGGCTCACCTGCTCCTCCGTGCTACTACTCAGCCTCTGTAAGGACAGCACAGACTAAAATCACTTTCTGCCTCTTCTAACAGTGCCAACAGGACTTCTGCTGTTACACCACCTGACCACCCTCCAGCCTTTCAGGGATCCACCCCCATCTCACAGACAGGCTCAGATCACATCCGTCCTAGATTCTCCCCAGCCCTGGGGTGGCCAAACCTTGCCACCCCATCATGAAGCTGACTGCAAGCGCTTCTTCCACCCTAGAGGGCTGCTTGCTGAAAGGCCTTGCTCCTCACTTCACCCACCACCACTGGACAAGGCAGCACCAGAGACCTTGAGGATCTCCTCTAAGTTCTTGCAGGGCTCAGATGTCAATGACAAGTTCAGGCTTGGCAAATCTAGCGCCGCTGCCGATGCTGGAGAAGAGATCTGGGCCCACGCAGCCTGGACGGAAGGACGAACTGCTTCCCTGCACACTCTCCCCTGGCACTAAGGAAAAAAGCAGTGGAGGTAAGTCAGTGGGGCAAAATTGGCAGAGAAAAACTGACAGCTTTCGATACTCTAAGGAAACTCCAGGGACCCCACCAATATTGGAGAAAATTCTAAAAACAACCCCAAGCTGCCCTGAGATGTCATGAGCTGCCTATAAGGCAGCCACAAGGAGCAGGATGACAGGCACAGACCATGCACTGTGGTCTCCCTACCAACGCATGAAAACTCAGTATCCACAGAAAGACCAACATGGAAAGTTCTATAGCATCAGAGGGCCTTGTGAAAACTGTCATACGGGGACTGCCAGCCAACACTTTGTTTGATCCAGAAGCTAAAATTGGTTTGAGGTCAGCTTGGAAGGTAAATGAGATTCAGCCAAATTGAACCAAAAAGCAGAACCCGGAAAGCTGATACAGAACTGGTAACAAGAGCACTAATTTCATACTGGGTTTGGAGCAAGCCTGTGCTCAGAGAACTGTTAGCTCAAAGTCTTAGCCCAAAAGAACCTGAAACATCTCGGGGAGTTTTTTTTTTGGAGCTGTTTTGCTCAGGATCCTGGATGGAGCTGTCCTGACTGTCACGGTAATCAGCTGCTCACTTCTACCTTAGTGCATCAAAGCACAGTTACTTCAAAAGCATTTGCTAATGCCTTGCCAGTACTTGGAACTAAGAGCACTAAAGAGAAAGAAGTATTTTACATCAACCAAAGAAAATGTGGGTGAAGCTTGCTCCATGCACTAAAAAGGGGCAACCTGAGTCACATGAGGTGCAGAAATGTCAGCGTTTCTGAAGCCAATGAATTGGGGTGATCCTTCCCCTCTGCTAGGATACACATCCCTCTCCTCCCCATAAAAATATGAGGCTCGAGAGCCCCTCTGTTGTTCTGTATCACCACCCCATTCCACCTGCACAGGGTTTGCTCCTACTCAGGCAGCTCCCAAGGGACCCTTTCGGTCACCGTGCAGTGGGCGAAGTCCAGACGATACCCAAAAACTGACTGACAAGTGGAAAACTCTCCCCAAGTCACTACCCTCAGATGCCCAATTAATGTCTATTAAATCACCCCCTTGTGAAACTAAATATCTTGGCCTGAAGTGTTCTCAGTAGAACCCATTCTTTAGCCTCATTTTTTTGTGGGGAAACAGACAGAGAAATCTTTCCAAGCGGACAGCTGGATTTGTGTCTGGATTCCCTGCAGGATGTTGTAGAAACAGCAAACACAAATGAACTGTCCTGTGTAGCAACTGGCAACAACTTATGGTTGCTCATCCAAAGTTACCAGAAATCACCTCGAAGGAGCTGCAGGTCAAGGCCATCAACCAGGACACTTTTTACAAAGAAATCTTTCTGCCTTTCAGCTCACTCCATGAACTGCTGACAGTCTTGGCTGCTCGAGAGATGCTGATGCACCTTGGAAAAAGGTGGTCATGCAGCTAAACAAGCTAAACCACAACTGCTTAAAGCTCACTCTTCCATCTCCATCCTTCTCCAGTTTCGTGAATAAATCTTTGAGCTCCTAAAAAATAAGTACAAGAGAAGAGAAACTCACCAGCTGCAGCAACACAGCTCGAAGCATCCAAACGGCTTGTTAAAATAAATCCCATCATTTTTACAGTGCAAATGGAACACTCTTAGGAAACTCTTTTTGAAAATCAACACTGCTCTATTTCCACACACTCACAAAGAAACAAACTCCTCTCCACAAAGTCTGAAATGTGAGTCTCAGTAATGTATGCACAAAAACCACTTGAATCCTGCTTCGGCTTTGAGACAGAAGTGGGATTAAGGCCCTGCGCCTACTCTGAGACTCTGAAGAGATACAGTTGACCTGTAACTTCACCTTGGAAATGGCAGGCTATTCGCAGAGACACTCAGCAAAAGGACAAAATACAACAGGAACAAGCTGCAACAAGGGAAACCTCGACTGGCCATAAGCAAAAAGTTCTTCCTCCTGAGTGCACTGCAGCCCTAGGACAAAGAAGCTGTGGGGTCTCCACCCTGGGAGATACTCAGACCTAGACTGGATAAGACCTGAGCAACTTGGTCTAGCTCGAAAGTCAGCCCTGCTGTGAGGAGGACCAGCCCAGATGCCTCCAGAGTTCCCTTCCCACCTAATGCTGCCTCGGTCAGACACTATAGACCAGCTCCTCTCTAAGGGCAGCCATCTGTGTCCCCAAAGAAATGCAGCCGTGCTGGAGTATGCCAGCTCAGGACCAGTGCCTGTGGTCTAGGGGAGGCAAAGCTTACTTTTGACAGTCACTTCCTTTGACTCTGCAGATTCACTGCCAGAACTCACCGCCCATCCCTCTCTCAACCAGCCTGCTGCTCCTAGCCTTACTCTGCTCACCTCCTTCCTCAGCTCCCAAAGCCAAACACTGGCTGAGGAAAGCCTTGCCTCCTGCACCTACCTCCTCTGGGATGGCCGGGACTGGAGCCTCAGCCTTGTCCAAGGAAGTGCTGGGCACCCACCAGGAGCTGCAGGCTAGGTCAGGCTTCCAGATGAAAACACAGCACACACCAGCCATCTCAAAAACAGCCTCCCCACAACTATCTGTGAAACAATACTGTGAGGACCAAGCCCCCTGCATCTGTCCCTGGAAGGACAATGGCAGAGCACAGCTAATGTCACTGACACAACAAGGATGACGGGGACCAAGCAGCATGACTCCTCTGTCATAAACTCCATCCAGGCATGTTAGCGCCCTGCCACCCTGACCTTCCCCCGCAAATCCCAGAGCATCTGTACCATCTCCTCTCCTGATGGCTTGTCAATACATTACATGTAGAGAGGAGGGAGGCCATCATACCTTGTGTCTCCAGCGTCACTTTCACAATGGCTTTACCACTTTCAGCCTCTTTGTTTGCATTCAGGCTCTGTAATAAAAAAAATGAGGGAAGACCATCAGCCACAGTCTGCCCCAGGGCAGGGGTCACACATCCCGGACCCGCCAGCTCCACTCAAATATGCGTCCTGACACATCTGCTCACAGCCAGAATGGGAACAGCCCATGTGAAGCACCCAGCCTGACTCACTCAGGCACCCACAGACACACTGGGACTGGAAATGTTTGTGCTTTTGTAACAATTTCATTTTACCATGTTTAACATTTTAGCTCAGGACTCAGAAGAGTACCCTGCCAAGCAGGAGAGAGCCTTTTCCCACAGCTGATTAAAGGTTTGTTTAGAGATCAGCCAGGTACCCAGGGTACACATAACGGGAGGATGGTTAAATCTGCCCTCTGTTCAAGGATGAAGAAAACATTGTAGGAGGAGCACAAAAAGCAGGAAAGATCTAAGATGCAAATCCTGTTGAAATCCCAGATGGGAATGGAGGATAAGGGGGTACAGCATGCCCAAATCCAAACTCTCTGCCCCAAAAGCAAACTCAGACATCCAGCTCTGTAAAAACTGGATCCCAGCTGCTTGCACGACACAGGGAACTGGGGAGGGCATTGGCTGACAAAAAGCGGAGCAAAACACAGGTCCTTCTCCTCTGGTATCTGTAGAGAACCTCTACATCTCATTCAACTGCCCTGTCTGAGCTCAGGTTCGCAAACCAACCCCTCGCTCGACACCCTGGGCTTGCACAAGAGGTGACAGGGTCGACAGCCAGACAGCCCATCCTCCCTCTGCAGTGCTCCTGGGTCCGGACAGTGGGCTTTTACAGGGGCAAGAAAGGCTGTACACAGAGACGTCAGCACTTATGGTTTTCCAAGGGGGACACGTCACCATGCAGCCAGAGATCAGGGCCCATCCACCTCATCTTCAAGCAACGTGTTCAGCAGGGAACCGAACCCGCCTTCCCTACCCGTGACCGCCATCTCCCTGTTAGAGGCGTTTTAAGAAGGATCCACAGCCTCACGCGAGGCGAACACGCCAAGCACACGACGCTCCCCGCACACTTGCGCAGGCCTTCGGTCGCCGGGTGGGGGAGGAAGGGCCGCGCCTTCCCCCCCCCCCCCCC
>Ga0065711_1034445_pt1 | contig 23757 bp, 21 predicted proteins | sample Hoacrofraction12_FD_59098 | JGI IMG/M metagenome (GOLD analysis project Ga0065711, IMG submission 59098) | Hoatzin crop microbial communities from Cojedes, Venezuela - Epithelial fraction 12 v2 (version 2) | ecosystem: Host-associated > Birds > Digestive system > Esophagus > Crop | place...
GACTGGACCCATCCCACAGGGAAGTCTGCTGCCTCCCTGGGGCCCGGGTTAGGGATGTTGCTAAGAAACTCCCTGGTCTGGTGCAGCCTTCTGATTACTACCCCCTCTTGGTAATGCAGGTTGGCAGGGATGAGATGGCAGAGAGAAGTCCTAAGGCCATCACAAGCGACTTCAGGGCACTGAGGCGACTGGTTGAAGGACCAGGGGCAGAGGTGATGTTTTCTGCAATCACAGCAGTGGCAGGGAAGAACACTGAAAGGGACAAGAAAACTCACCTGATTAACAGTTGGCTCAGGGACTGGTGCCGTCTGTGGAGTTTTGGTTTCTTTGATCATGGGGAGGTTTACATGGCACTGGGCCTGTTGGCAGCAGACGGAGTCCAGCTGTCACAAAGGGGAAAAAGCATTCTTGCCCACGAGCTGGCAGAGCTCATTGAGAGGGGTTTAAACTAGGTTCGAAGGGGTAAGGGGACATCACCCCACTCACTCGAGATAAGCCCAGGCGTGGCATGCCAGTGTCGGGGGTGAGATCAACAGCCCAGCCCAAGTGCATCTACACCAATGCATGCAGCATGGGCAATAAACAGGAGGAGCTGGAAGCCACTGTGCAGCAAGACAGCTGTAACTTGATCGCCATCACAGAAATGTGGTGGGATGGCTCTCATTACGGGACTGCTGCAATGGATGGCTATAAGCTCTTCAGAAGGGACAGGCGAGGAAAGAGAGGTGGTGGGGTGGCTCTGTGTGTTAGGGACTGCTTCAATTGTGTAGAGCTCAACAATTGTGATGACAAGGTTGAATGCTTATGGGTAAAGATGAGGGGGAAAGCCAACAAGGCAGACATCCTGTTGGGGGTCTGTTATAGACCACTCAACCAGGATGAAGAGGCAGATGAAGTTTTCTATAAGAGGCTGTCAGAAGTCTCACAATCACTAGCCCTTGTTCTCGTGGGGGACTTTAACTTATTGGACATCTGTTGGAAATACAACACAGCACAGTCTAGGAGGTTCCTGGAGTGTGTGCAAGACAACTTCCTGACGCAGCTGGTAGATGAGCCTACGAGGGTAGGTGTCTCGCTAGGCCTGCTGTTTACTAACAGAGAAGGACTGGTGGGAGATGTGGTGGTCGGAGTCTGTCTTGGGCTTAGCGACCATGAAATGATAGAGTTCTTGGTTCGAAGTGAAGTTAAGAGGTGGGCCCAGCAAAACCACCACCATGGACTTTTGGAGGGCAGACTTTGGCCTGTTCAGGATGCTGGTTGAGAGGGTCCCTTGGGAGAGAGCGCTGAAGGGCGAAGGGGTCCAGGTAGGCTGGACATTCTTCAAGGGGGAAGTCTTAAAGGCACAGGAGCAGGCTGTCCTCATGGGCTACAAAACGAACCGGTGGGGAAGACGACTGGCCTGGCTGAACAGGGAGCTCTTGCTGAGACTCAGGAAAAAAAGGAGGGTCTACCATTTATAGAAGAAAGGGCAGGTGACTCAAGAGGAGTACAGGGGTCTCGTTAGGTCATGCGGAGAGGAAATTAGGAAGGCAAAAGCTCAGTTAGAACTCAGGCTGGCCAACATTGTAAGGGACAACAAAAAATGTTTTTACAAATACACCAACAACAAAAAGAGGGCCAAGGAGAGTCTCCATCCCCTATTGGATGCAAGGGGGAATATTGTCAATAATGATGAGGGAAAGGCTGAGGTACTTAATGCCCACTTTGACTCAGTCTTTAATAGTCAGACTGGTTATTCCCAGGATAGTCATCCCCCAGTGCTGGAAGATAGGGATGGAGTGTGGAACAAGCCTCCCATAATCCAGCAGGAAGCAGTTAAAGACCCACTGTGCCACCTGGACACTTACAAGTCTATGGGGCCAGATGTGATCCACCCACGAGTGCTGAAACTGGCAGAGGAGCTGACCAAGCCACTCTCCATCATCTGTCAGCAGTCCTGGAGGACAACCAATGTAACGCCCATCCACAAGACGGGCTGGAAGGAGGATCCTGGGAACTACAGGCCTGTCAGCCTGACCTCGGTGTTGGAGAATATTATGGAGCGATTCATCCCGAGTGTGCTCACCAGGCGTGTGAAGGACAACTAGGGGATCAGGCCCAGCCAGCATGGGTTCATGAAAGGCAGGTCACGCTTGCCAAACCTGATCTCCTTCGATGACCGGGGGACCCACCTAGTGGATGAAGGAAAGGCTGTGGACGTCATCTACCTGGACTTTTGTAAGGCCTTTGACGCTGTTCCCCACAGTATCCTCCTGCAGAAACTAGCTGCCCGTGGTCTGGATGACCGTGGTACTCTTCACTGGATGAAGAACTGGCTGAATGACCAAGCCCAGAGAGTGGTGGTGAATGGAGTTAAATCCAGCTGGCAGCCGGTCATGAGTGGTGTTCCCCAGGGCTCAGTTTTGGGTCTGGTCTTGTTTAACATCTTTATCAATGATCTGGATGAGGAGATTGAGTGCTCCCTTAGTAACTTTGCAGGTGACACTAAACTGGGTGGGAGGGTCGATCTACTTGAGGGTGGGGAGGCTCTGCAGAGGTATCTGGACAGACTGGATCGATGGGCCGAGGCCAACTGTATGAGGTGCAACAAGGCCAAATGCCGGGTCCTGCACTTCAGTCACAACAGCCCCATGCAATGCTGCAGGCTTGGGGAGGAGTGGCTGGAAAGCTGCCTGGCAGAAAAGGACCTTGGGGTCACTGGTTGACAGCCAGCTGAACATGAGCCAGCAGTGTGCCCAGGTGGCCAAGAAGGCCGATGGCATCCTGGATGGTATCAGGAATAGCGTGGCCAGCAGGAGTGGGGAGGTGATCGTGCCCCTGTACTCGGCACTGGTGAGGCCGCACCTCGAGTACTGTGTTCGGTTTTGGGCCCCTCACTACAAGAAGGACATTGAGGTGCTGGAGCATGTCCAGAGAAGGCTGGTGAGGGATCTAGAGAACATGTCTTATGAGGAGTGGCTGAGGGAGCTCGGGCTGTTCAGTTTGCGGAAGAGGAGGCTGAGGGGGGACCTTATTGCTCTCTACAACCACCTGAAAGGAGGTTGTAGTAAGGCAGGTGGATAGGATTTGGTTTTAAACTGAACAGACAGTGCAGCATCAAAACTAAAGACAATGATGAAAGCAATAGACTTGGAAAAATGGTATCTCAGAATGTGGAAGGAATTAGTAGAAGACATAAAAGTTTTCTTCTCTGAGAATGGGAATGGTGCCAAAAGAATGGAAAAGAGATAAATATGACAGAATTAGACTTAAAGTGAATAGTTCCTTGTAACATAGGAGAAAGACTAAGAGAAATGAGGGACATGAAGGTTTCAAGTTGGTAAGAAAAATGCTAAAGAAAAGCGTCCACTTGCCTCAATTTAAGATGCAGAGATTCTCTATGTCTTGCTTTATCTGCTTTTATCTGGATGTGGAGCAATCTCAGCTGAATGTTTGCATTTGGACATTTGTATACTGTCTTCCATTGGCACACTTGGTTACCTTTTGCATGTGGGTATAGGTGAGAACTGGATCTCCTAGTACTGTTAAAAAATACAGCAGCATGTGATAACCACAGGGTCCTGGAAAGATGCTCCCTCTCCAAAGCGCATTCCTGGAGGTGCAGTCAGTACTGTTACACACCCTATGGCAGCCTTGTGTGTGCACAGAGTAACTAGTTGGTGTTAAGTACCTAAAGCCTTGGTGAAGCACTTCAGTATAGCACAAACAATGTCATATGGGGATGGCTTCTCTTCTCCTTTCAGTCCAAAACAACTGGGGTAATAGATGAGGTTTCCTAGATGGATGAGTGTGACTCACCCAGCTTGAGGTAGAGAAGGGACAGGAAATGAAGTAAGGGGCCAAAAATAGTCCTTGAGACATTAGCTTGGAAGCAAGGACAAAACAGAGCACAGACTAGAAAATAAAAGACCTACAGTGATGTGACATTAAGACCATCTGGACAATGTTTGGCAGCAGTTGAAAAGAAAACGAAGCCCTGAGAAGGGTTTCTAAAAGTGAGGGGAACATAAATGACATACTTCCCAGCAAGCACCTAGAAAGCATTGAGCTCTTCTGATGTATCTTCACTGGTGCATTCAATTTTGAAAAGGGACAGCCCAAAGGCAAGAAGAAAAACTGTCTCAAGAAGTATTCAATTCTTGGAACTGAAGGAGCCAGTTCTTGGCTTGCTTATACTTAGAGAAGCTCTCTGAGAGATCTAGCTGGGACAAGGTAGTCTGAAAGGCAGGTAGCATAGTAACACTAGCCATCTATGCAAACAAGACCCAACAATAAAAGAAGAGCCCACTGGCTGACATGCAGAAAAGTGTAAATGGGCCTATATGTTTGCATAACATCTGCCAAAGTGATTGAGGTTGCTAGGTGCTATTGCCAGAGAAATGAAGTAATAGTGATAGTATCAGATGTGGAGTAAGAACTTCAAAACTTTGAAATTCTTAAGAAGAAATCACACTTTCAGGGTAGTTCTTGATAATTGCTATATTTATCATGGTGCTTTAAACATGACAACAATTGACCATGAAAAATAACGTATTTGGAAGGAATAAAGAAGTTGTTGGATGTTTTTCTGAGCAGAAAAAGGTGGTTTCCTACACATTATTTTCTGAAAAAAATCCCAGACCAGAAAGTTTGCTGTGCTTTTTGGGCTAGTGTTTTGGAGTGTTTTCCCCGGCTTATCTTTTTTAAAAAAATAAAACAAAAGGAAACATATTCAGCTACAACTTATCAGGCTGTGGGACAAAAAGATAAGGAAAGAGAAGAGATGCTAGGAAAAATGTTGTTTGATTCCTCCTTCCCCTTCCCCTGATAACACTCATTTTGATCCAAGTGCCACAGCAACACTACTGGGAATGTCTCTCCTATCTCTAGTCCAAAATTAGAATGAGGGAACTTTGCTGGGAGGCAGCTAAGCTTTGTGCTGGGGAAGCATATCTGTACAGATGATTATGAGCTACGGTGCTTTTGGACAGCAGCTAAGGATGTGGGTCCTTATCCACCCAGATTGATGGATGGAGCAGAAGTTCTTGTATCCAACAATTGCCACAAATCAGATCAAGCCCTTAAAAACACCATGACTACTGGTTTGGATATGTGTCTTTTGGTTTACAGCAATGGCTTTGGATAGGGTGATGTTTACCATTGTTCCATACAATGTCTGTGTGCCTCCCTCCTGTCCCTTAAAGAGTCATAAAAGTGAGTATCACCTTTATGGTAAGCCATATGTTTTGTGGGTTTCTGGCTGCTATTTTGTTTTTTCTGTGTGCGTGTGTGCATATTCAGCAGGAAATTCCTCCTACCCCTTCCTTCTTCTGACTCTGTTCTCATCCTCTCTCACTGGTTTCTGGATCCTCTTATTGCATAGCTCTGCTGCAAACTTCCTTCTTATCTAAATTAGCGTGTGTGACCATGCATCTGAATGCTCAGGTAATGATTTATTGCAGGTACATAGTCCACAGGGCTTCAAACTGTTGATTTCACACTGATTTCCCTGCAGTTCGCAAGCAAGGCCAGAATTTCCGTGTTGGGCACTCCCAGTTACTAGACTCACAAGAACTGGGAGTAGGAATTAAATTAAATGAGGATATTTAGGGAGGGGGATAAAGGCTCATTAATTAGAAATCAATCTCTACCAAAAAGAAATGAAATTTGGAGCTCTGCCTTCCTGTAGGCACCAAAGGGTTGAGAGGGGTGTGATCTTTCCAAACACAGCTGCCCCAGGGTTTTCTAGCTCTGCATGAGTAAATAGAGTTTGGGAGCTAACATCAGGATAGTCAAGGCTCAAGCGTACAACCAACCACAGCCTGAGGAAATGCCTTGTCCCACCTGAGCTGTGGTAGCTCATGGCTGAGCACATTTGGCTTGTTCCAGCAGAGAGGTCAGGCTGGCCAGCTCAGACTTCTCACAGCAAATCTCTCCCCTCACTCTCATTTTTGCTGTGGGTTAGGCTGACACCAAGCAACTCACTAAGCAGCAGTAATGTCACCATGTGATTGATCTTGGGGATTTCAGGATACCTCCACCTTCCATACTGTGAGTGTCTCTGGTGCTCTGAGGCCATCGCCTTCAGCTGTGTCAGTCTCCAAACAAGGGACACACTTGCAGTGATCAGATGACTAGAAAAGTCTGCTCTCATGTTGTCTGCAATGTGAAGTTCAGAAACGAGCCTGAGAAAAACAGAGGAAGTGAGTCTGAGCACCAATAACCCATTCAGAGTAAAATAATCTTTTGATGAAGGTGATTTATTTAAGAAGTTAATTTGTAAACAGGAAACCACAGAATACAGGCCTGGAAGAGGTATCTACTCCATCGCTGTGCCTCAAGGCTGGTTCAGCCTTGCCCAATGCGTCCGAGATGAATGTTGTCTAGTCTCTTCTTTGATCTCTCCGGAGGTGGAGGTGTGACACCTATGGTCTAGGGCTCAGCTATTCCTGCTGTTTGAACGTTTGTCTCCTGAAGACCTTTTCCTGCAATTGGCAGCATAACTTTGTGTCCCATCTGCAATGGAAACGGAGAGCAAGTTATTCCTTGCTCCTTCAGAGCAGCCTGTGACATAGCTGAGGACTGCTCTCATACCACCCTTTGCTCTCCCCCGAGCTGCACAACCAGCAATGCTTCCAGTCTGTCTTTGCAAGTCATGATTTCCAGCTTTTCAATCACACTGACGCTCTCCTCTGCAGTTACTACAATAGATTCACATTTTTCTTCACATTTATTGCCCTAAAATACCCAAATAAGTAAATACACATAAAGCCTTACAAGTGTGAAGAAGCAGAGGGATGACTGCAGACGTCTTAGACCTAACAGCAGTATGCCTGTGTCCAGGCATATATTGTCTGTATCACTCTTGGCTGACATTTAGTTTGTGACCAGCTATAACCCCCAGCTATTTTTATGCTGTATGTTTGCTGTTGATTATTCCTGCCTGATTTTCTTTTTATTTTAAGACAATTAAGTTACTTTTTTGTCCCTTTTTCCAGATTAATTTTGTATTCTGACAAGATCGGCCTGAATTCTCAGCCTGTTTTTCAAAGCCCACAGGCCCTCTCATTTACGATTTACAAACTGATGAACATACATTCAAGTCCCTGACATCAATAAAGAAAATGAAAATTCAATGTTGAACACAGTCTTTATCTGACCATTGTTGCAAATTGACTTTTTATTATGCCAAAGTAGTCTCTGTTCCACTGAATAACTTCTCCCTAAAAGGGAGCACTCAAAGATGTCTCACTTTTGCCTCGTGCAGGAAAATGCCAATTTCAGACAGGCATCATAGGAACAGAGATTAGTGTAAGCAAAGGAGGCAGAGTTTAGAAGCAGACTTGGTTTATAGCTGAGGTTTCGTTCTGGCTTTGGGTCTCACCAAACTCGCTAAAGACATTCGGAATCTCTTCCTCACCAAGCAATATAACCAGGAATGTGACTTTCACAGACTGCCAGAGTATAGTGACTCACTCTGCAATGAAAAGGGACAAAACTTTGAAAGTGTCATTCCTTCACTTTCTTTCACTACTTGTCAGTGATCCAAAACTTCCTATAATATTCACTAATAATTACACAGACTGTCCAAGGATATCTGTTACCAGAAGTATTTCATATGCATAAGACAGGGCTTTATGTTCCCCACTGCTCCTATGAATTCCTTTGATTCTTGAATCCGTTCTTATTGCAACAGCCAGAGGTGGAAGGGCTCATATAAGAAGAGAAAAGGTGATAATAGATGTGTCTGCATGTTCTACAAGCCAAAGAGATGGCCTAAGACACCTATTTATTACTGATTCTTTTAGCTGATGCTTTGTTATGTAAGATACCTCCAACTTTTTCAGGACTTGAACTAGTTTGCTCAAGTTCAGGACTTCTTTAAGCAGTGGTACCTAAGTTTTATCTCACTTTTTGAACAGAATGCACCAAGTTGTTGATGATCCAGTTTACACTGCCAGCTTGAAACTGTGTTGTTGATTCAGCTCTGAAGTACATATTTCATTATAGAAAAAGGTGTTTTTTTTCTTCTGGTGCAATAGTAATTAAACCCTGATTTCTAGTGGGATACTGACTCAATTAAGAGTATCTTGCAGGCATCCAGATGTGTTTGAAGTGCTCCATTTCTGATGTATGCTAGATTTCGTCTCCTCTGGGCTTTTAAATACCTAGCCATGGAATGCATGTAGGCAAGATTTCTGTCCTTTGAAATGACCCAGGCTGGAAAACTGCACTGAAGCTGTAACTGATGTTGTTATTTGGGAAAAGTGTTTGGTGTCAGGGTAGCTAACTCTTCATAACCTCCTTCATCGCACTCAGTGCAGTAGGCAGAAGCAGTTAAAAATATGTGACGACCAAATAGGCTATTTAATCTTTTGTTTGCAGTAATCTAAAGTTTTCTTTAGACTCTACTAAGGAATGAGACAGTATGTGTTACTTGCAATGTGAAAGTTGCCTGAAGTTTGGTTTGCAGTACCTGAAGAGCCCAATGGCAAAACTGGGCACTGTTTGCATCCCTGGTTGCTATTCTGGTGCTGAGCCAGATATCAGAAGATACCAACCAGCTAAAATCGGCACTATGGGAGTGTAGCTTGACTCGTCTTGTAGTTTCCAGCCCTATGCACTGTTGACACAAACTGGTTCATACTGACTGGGGTGGTGGCCACCAGGCTTCAGCTGATCTGATCCACAGCAGTGGTGTGAACCTAACATCTCATGGTACCAGTTCATTTTCTTGCTGGGGAGAGAACATCAAAACAGGAGGGAATTTCTCTCAATTCATTTATTTTCTGCCCACCATGAACATGATTCTTCCAGTTGTTGTAAGCTCATCTTATTCTTCTCAGTGAATGCTACCTTTAGTTTTCAGACCATTTTTTACTGTGGGATTTGGGGTGATGTTTGATTGCTCATTCTCTTGCAAGAGTAGAAATGCTCTTACAATATTAATGGTGTTGCCCTATTTTGGGTAACCACCAAGCCCAAAAGAAAAGACTGTTGTTAAGTTCAAGAAGTCCAAGCACAGGTGTGAGTAAGTCTAGGAGGTCATTTAGACCAGCACTTTTCACACTACAGCCATGTTTTACTACTGTCTGTGCACAAAAGTTAACTCCCAGCACTGGAACTACAGGTGTCTTCACTGGATCACCTCATCTATTCAGGGTATGTGCAATCCTCAAGCAAATTATCTATGGCATCTTGGAGACCTTACCTACCTTCTTCTTGCTTGTGTCTTCACAGCCTCTATTATAGGCCTTACAGCCCTACTATTATGGTGTCAAGTTGCATCAGGGGAAGTTTAGATTGCATATTAGGAAAAATTTCTTTATAGGAAGAGTAGTCAGGCATTGGGTGCCCAGGGAAGCGGTGGAGTCACCATCCCTGGAGGTGTTCAAAAAACGTGTAGATACGCACTTCAGGACTCGGTTTAGCAGGCATGGTGGTGGTGGGTTGACAGTTGGACTTGATGATCTTAGAGGTCTTTTCCAACCTTAATGATTCTGTAGTAGCATTAGTGCACATTACGAGCTTTCCTTCAATCTGTTAATTTCAGAAACTTCTGGAAAGAGGGAAATGCCTTGCCTTCTACTTCACAAATAAGTAAAATCACATAATGGATCTAGATGAAACAGATCTTAACCTAACTTCGGATTTCTAATAGTCTAACATGGTCATCTTACTTTACAGTCAACAGACAGTACAGAAGGTAGTCAGCACATCCAGCCCTCAGTCAGGAGGGATGTCTGTGGCATAGCAAAGGAATTGAACTGGGGTGTCTCCCAGTAATCCCTAGGCTATTCTTCCTGTCAGCTCTTTGGAGACATCTTTTGGCTGGGCAGAGAGGCAGAAGGCTTTGTGGGTAATCTGGTAGCTGGCTGTCGCCAGGGCATCTTTTAAGTTATCTGCAACCACTCTAGTTCTCCTGTGTGTTGCCAAACCATACTCCTGTCACCATGTGATGAGCTCTATCTTGCATTAACTTATTTCTGTGGTAGGAGAAGTCAACCCCATTCAAATGAAGCCACAAGGAGAAGGGAAGTAATAGTGGCAACATTGCATGCAATAAGTGAAAGGTTGCATTGTTATCTGTTTGTGAGTGGCAACATCTGGACACACAAGGACCTGTGGAGGTGAAATTGAGGCTGTGAAATCACATGATTAGGTGATTTTCCCCCTGTCATAAAAACAAAATTAAAAATAGACGTTAAAATGTTCAATTAATTAGCGTGCAATAATGTAATCTATTCTCCTGTTCTAATTTGTGCCACATTGAAAGTAGCTGCTTTTTCCCCCTCCATCTCCTTATAAATAAATCATATGCTTTCTGGATCAACTCATCCAATTGTATCTTAATTGTTTCTAGGAGCAAACCTCACTACTACATTAACTGTAGGATTTGTTCACACAGGGCCAGATTCCCATTGGTGATATTTTAATTATCATTACAGTGTAAACGTGGACTTCCGTAGCTTATTAACACTAGAGGGTTTGGTAAACTTTTATCAGCAAACAAATACCAAAAGGGGTGTTTCCTGTGAGGAGGTTGATAACCTCTTTTCTTGTTTCTTCAGAACATCTCTGAAGAAGCTGGAAACCTGAATAGGTCTCAGAAGCCTGCTTTGGGTATTGAAGATACGTATGGTGATGTATCTGAGACCACCAATCCCACAGTGTTTGACACACACTATATGTGTACATACAGATACACTGCAAGACAGACAGCATGTAGTGAAAAGGGGGGTTATTTTCTCATTTTATTACAACCAAATTGATGAAGTGTAGAGGGCCACAGAAGGTTTACAAATAACATTTTGTCAGGTAGGTGCACATTTAATTCAAAGTTTAAAAACACTGAAGAAGGCTTCGACGTTCTGATGTCCCATTGATATTTAATGGGTCTTATCCTCCTACATCACTTCGGCACTATTGAATCTGCAGCTCTTTCGTCTGTATTTTATCACATGGCAATAAGCTATGTGATTAAAGACGGGGAGAGGACAAGAGATGCTGAAACTTGCAGTGCCTTATCTATATTAGAGTTTGGTAAGCCTGGAACTTTGTGAAAACTAGGTCTTTACACTTATTTTAGTTCTACTGGCTCCACCCAGCTAGAGCACATTGGCTAATAATAACTTTGCAACAGTGAGAAACAAGCATACGACCTGCACCACATCCTTCAAACTAGTCAAAACCATCCCCACTGCAAAGCAAGAGCAGAGGCAGTGTGAGCTTCCCCAGACCTGCCCAGTCGCATTTCTCACCCCGGCTAAGAAAGAGCCTACTCAGGGGCTGAGGGGAATGTCCACTCAGACCCTCCTCTTCGATGTCTTTGCTGAGTTTGGATAATCAAAATTATGACAGCAGTATCATGACATCTAATGCATGCCAGGGATGTCTTGAAATCGTTTAAGCACCACCTGGAGCTGGGCTCTCCTAGTGTGTCCCAACTGTCTCCCACGGCATTCCCAGTTTGCATCAGTGTGAAAGCAGAGAGAATTAGCTCATGCAAGATTTATTCTGCTAGGAGTTCTATCCATGAAGAAACTTCCTGAAAGATGTTGGAAAATGCGAGTTCTCACTCTACTTTTTCAACCGGGCTTGTCCATTCGTTTCATTTTGTAAAAGGAAAGGCTTGTGGCCACCTGCTCTGCTCTGGGACACTAGGGTTTGGGGTCCAAAGCTAATTCTTCATGTGGCTCTGTGAAGTGCTATCAGCCTGAAATCCAGCTCTGTGAAGCACTCATCCACACCTCTTCTTCGAGCTCATTCAGGGAAGGAGAGCACTTTGTACAGGGCCTAGCATGATGAGGCTATGTTCTTAGTTTAAGGACTGTCTGGGCTACTTCACTTTATTGATTAATGAATAGTGATATTGTTAGAAATAAGATGAAGAAGAAAAGCAGCCTTCAGAGTGTGGCAGCTCTCTGGCTGCACTTGATGCTCAGGTGCATCTCCCTCAAGGTCAAAGTGTGAACTTTTATCTGAAGTTCAGCCTGAATATACTATTATTTCTCTTTCAGTAATCCACCAGCAGATAATCAAATAAATGTGGCACAAGAGAGGAGGGCCACCTGTCATTGCTGCGATAACTTGAGCAGGAAAGCAAGACAGGAGACTGACAATAAAACGTGAGTGGCCAAACTCAGGAAAAACTGGACTAGGGTTAAGCTAAGTGCCAGCCTGGACACTCGTGCTGCATGGCCGGACGGGCGCTGTAAGCCACCCCAGCTGGATGGAGATGCAAAGGTGGACGGAGATGCAAGGGGTCAGGTGCCAGCAGAACCTCACTGACTTGTCCCCTGACAATGAGGAGGGAGATGTGGTCTTGGCACACGGGCAGTCCCCCACCTGCCCCCAGGAGTCATTAAAGGGGCAGCCATGCTCTGCTCCCACCCCTTTGTGCTGTGGGAGTAGTGAAAGGAGGCCAGAAAAGGGAAAGCCATGCTGAGAAGAAGAGCAGCCTGTCATTGCACATATTGCAGCACTTACTGGAGCTGAGCTGGGGTGTGTGCCGTTCAGTACTGCTAGCTCTGCAACCAGAATAGTGCCTGGGAGAAGACACCAATGAGGATGACAAGTGTGATATTAACTTCCAGCAGAAAAGACAAAAAAAAGGAAGGATAAGGAAATTTTAAAGGGTGAGGTTACACTGTCTGGATTTATTCTCCTGAGAGGAAAAAATTAAGGAGAGAGACTTCTAGCTCTTTCTGACTGCAAAGACAACCTGGCCCCTCTAAACTGAAAGCGTAGACTGACTCCTTGTGTCTACAGCCAGATGGACTGAACTAATAGCGCTCGTAGAGCCAGACACTTGCCTCATTTCAGTGCTGGCTCCCATGCCAAAAGAGATACAGCTCATGCGCTCTGTCAGGCGTGGACAGAGGCACCACCATGAAACCTCCACTCCTGTGAAGGGGCACTGTGTAGGACTGTGTCTGCAATTCAAACATGCAAACATTCTGCCAATTAGCCATTCACTGGACTGAGGAACTGTGGGTGCTTGCATAATCCTGTTGCAAGTGGATGAGCTTGCACTGCAGGTGGCTGATGCCTCTCTGGCTCCTGCTGGGGTGCTTGTTGGGGGGGATAGTGACACTGATGGATGGGGGCAAACCCAAGACCTCAGCTCAGCTCTCTGCTCCACCTGTGGGTGTTTCACATGAGGCTGTTTGATCCTTTGGTGCAGCAGTTCCCCACATGAAAAAGGAATATTCCCACTACCCAATCCCAAGAAAAATGAAAGGAAAGTGAAAAGCATGAGGTACTAAGACCCTGCTGCAGAGGCACAGCACCACTATGCAGAGCTGGGCTTATTAAAGTTTCTTCAAGACTTGTTCATACCACTGTGGGACCTCTCACAACATCTCAATTAGTAATGTGATAGAGACTATCTGGACCTATTCTTCTGTTATTCAGTGCCTGCTTTTTGCTACTTTGGTAGCACAAAGGAGCGTTATTTCCAGCAAGGATCTGGTTTTTGAGGTCAATACCAAAGATAAAAACTCTGACACTCAAAGATTTTGCAGCTAAAGAGAAGAAGATTCCAGAAACCCAGCCAGGTATCTTCAGGAAGAGAAGCTGAAGGAACAGTGATGAGAGGTCTCCCATGGTCCAAACCCCTCTGCACTGTTGTCCACAGAGCCCTGAGTACCTGGGTTCCCCCAGCTCCACTCTGCTCCACCATCAACAAGCAGGGTGGGGAGACCAGTTAGTCACTTCTGAAGACACCAGTCTGCCACAGGTCAGAGAGCTCGGTGCATGAGCTTTTCTTCGGGACTATGCGTAAGGCAGTTTGTAATCTGTTGTTTTTAAGCCAAAGAGATGCCTGTCATTTATATTAGTGATTGACAAAATCCCTTGGCATATAGCCAAATTAGTACAAATGGACACTCCATTTAGACTATGTGTATACATATGTATAGTGGTATCTACACTCTTGTTTTGTTATCTTCCTTCACCTTCCCTTCATATTTGCTTTTCACACTGCCTCCCCTTCCTAGTCCACACATGCCCTTGCTGTAACAGTGTTCTTCTAATACTTGTATTTCTTTTTTAGTTGCAAAATGGGGACTTCTGCTGGTTGGAGGTTTAAAAAGAAAATCTGAGGTGCTGCACTGTCCTTTTCAAAGCTAATTTAACTTCTCGGGAACCTAATGCCTTTTTGAAAATGAAAAGGATTTATGATTCTAAATTTCTGATTTTTTGGGGGAAGGACACATAAATGGCCTATCTTCAAAGTGCCACAAATGCGATAAATTCATGGACCAATCCTATTCCTAATAAGAAGCTCACGTGTTACTGCAAGCATAGGCAAGAAGAAGTGGTTGGAGCTAAACGTCTTTTTACGTAGATACGTATCTTAGCCTTTCCCCACTTCATTGCTCTGGGTTTGTAAAGTGTACAAAATCTTTCAGCTGGGCAACTATGCAATGCAGTCCCACTGATGTGAATACGGATTGAATCTTTACTGATCTTCCACACTGTTTCAGACTCTTTCGTATTTCAGAGGTAGAAATTTCATCTTCAAGAACAATAGCTAATCATCTTGAAGCAATTGTACAAAAAAATTCATTATAACAGGCACAAAATGAATTACAGTTATTAGAAGGAAACTTTCCACTGTTTTTCACAACTAACACTACTATTAGCTGTGGCAAAACCAGAAAAGACCACTGGAAAATTTATAGCACACAGACATAATTACGATGTTGCTATTCAGAAGGAAAAATGTTATATTTGATTACTCAGAGTACCTGTTCCTCACTTTCACTTTTGTTCAGATGTTTTTTATCTACAGCATATTTTCTCACCCAAGAACTTATTTATATTCGATAGGAGATTTTTGCTGTTGCCACTAGAGGTCTATTCACCACTGCAAATATAGAAGAAAGGCAAGCAATGCATTTTCTTCTCTGGATTTTGTTTATTTTAATTACTTTTCGATGTTCTATTGCGGTAGTGATCTAAAGTAACGTGGCAATGGAAGCCTTATAGTAATAGACATTAAGTCAGAAAGTGTCACTATTTTTTCAGATGTATACAGTTTGGTCTTACTAAAGTCACCGTTTTGGTCTGGTATTGGGAACTTCTTATTTTTTTTTTTTCCTTTCAGGACAGAGCAGTTAATTGCTGCAACCACACTCATATGTCCCAGCTACAACACCTGATAGGTGTATAAATACATTCACCTGTGATAAACAAAAGGAAAGGGAAGTGTTCCTGTCCTCTCTAGATTTTCTCCCGGGAAGATACACTCCATTATCACAGACTTCAGCAAGATTTATTTCAGCTTGGGTAAGAGCAGAGTCCATACTTTTGTTCCCCAAGTTTTCCTGCTCCCTCTTTCCTCCCCTTTCATCTTTCTTCATCAGGGCTGGTGTGATTGCTGCCTTTGCCAGGCTTATCTTTTCATACTTTTCTCAGCGCAGCCTCCTGTTTTGGTGCTACGTGTCAGGGTTTCTATAAGGTTTCTAAGACTTTCCCCCCTTTGGCTGACATTAAATGCAGGCTTTCTTGCTGATCACATGAAACATGACTTTGCTTGGCTGTGGAAAGAAGAAACAATACTACTCAGTAAAGGTGGGGTTTGCAGAAAGGCTGAGCCTTGACTTCATTCTATTCCAATTGTTAATCAGGAGCAAAAATCCTGCAGATTTCAGCAAGACTTAAGTTGGGCTGTAACTCATGGCATTTTAAAATCTCCTTTTTACATCCTGTCATGGTTTAACCCGACAGCTGGCAACTAAGCACTAGACAGCCACTGACTCACTGCTGCCATTACCCCCCAATGGGATGGGAAGGAGAAATGGACAAAAGGTTAAACTGGTAGGCTGAGATAAAGAAAGTTTTATGAGACAACAAAGGAAATACTACTAATAATAATTTTAATACTAATACTGATAATAATGAATATGCAAAACAAACCATATGCAATACAATTTTCTTGCTGCCCAGTGGCTAATTCACAGTCAGTCCCTAAGCAGCAATCTCGGAACCTGGAACTCATGAATTTGGAGAATTTCATGAAATTCCCAAAAAAGACCAAACTCCACGAAAAGTTTAAACTCCTGGACTACAGAGGATTTGAACTCCTGGAAAAAGGAAAGAGTATCCTGCCCCTCGGCCAGCTCCCACTAATAAACTGAGCATGACATCTATGGTAAGGAATGTCTCCACTGGCCAGCAGGGCTAGCTGCCTGGCTATGCTCCCTCCCAGCTCCTGCACACCTGCACATGAACTGAGTATGGGATACTGAGAAAAGTCCTTGATTTCTTAGCAACAACTGAAAACATCAGTGTTATCAACATTCTTCTCATACTAAATCCAAAACACAGCAGCTACTGGGAAGAAAATTAACTCTATCCTAGATGAAACCATGACACATCCTTTGGCTCCACTTCTCTAAAGGACTGAAATTACTGAACTCCACCAGATTTTTCACTGGCTGGTTTAAAATCTATCCTGCCCATCCTTTCCTCTTCAGTCTATGGAGACAAGCTTAGCACAGAACAGGATTATCATAGAATCACAGAATTATAGAATGGTTTGGGTTGGAAGGGACCTTACAGATCATGTAGTTCCAACCCCCCTGCCATGGGCAGGGACACCTCCCACTAGACCACGTTGCTCAAAGCCTCATCCAGCCTGGGCTTGAACACTTCCAGGGATGGGACATCCACAGCTCCACTGGGCAACCTGTTCCAGTGCCTCACAACCCTCATAGTAAAGAATATCTTCCTTATATCTGATCTAAATCTACCCTCATTCAGTTTAAGCCATTACCCCATTTCCCTCAGGATCCATGGATCTCATCAGGTCTCATGGACTAGTGGACCTTCAGGTTCCCTAGGTGGTCTCACACCTGGTCTTCTTCTACCAATGAGTGGTTCTTCATTCTCCCGGACCCTGCCTTTGCTGTCTGTGACTTGGGCGGTGTGGCTGGAGCACTTGCCAGTGAAGACTGAAACAAAAATGTTATTGAATACCTCTGCCTTCTCCATTTTCTGGGTAATCAGGTCTCCCATGTCCTTCCAAAGAGGGCCTACATTTTCCCTAGCCTTCCTTTTATCACTGATGTACCTATAGAAGCTTTTGTTGTCGCCCTTGACATCCCTAGCCAGAATTGTTTGTGACAGGGCTTTAGCTTTCCTGGTGTGATCCCTCGGTGCACAGACAATTTCTCTGTATTCCTCCCAGGCTACCTGTCCTTGCTTCCACCCTCTAAAGGCTTGCTTTTTGTCCTTGAGTTTGTCCAGGAGCTCCTTGTGCATCTGTGCAGGCCACCTGACTCCGTCTTTGTTGGGATGCATCGGTCCTGATCTTGGAAGGAGGTGATCCTTGAATATTAAGCAGCTTTATAGTTTATTATGTTGTACCCCAGGAGGAAAAGTGGTAGGAGGAAATCTTGTACAGGACAGACACTTCCCTGAAGCATTTTTTCCCTGCCTCTGTCTGGAATTAAGAAGTGTTGAAAGTGTAGGGCTGGGTCTTACATTTCTCCTCAGAGCCATCATCCAGCATGCCTTCTCATGCCCCACAGGCTTCATGCCTGTGCCTTTGCCTTCCCTGCACTGACCCTGGCTTGGGTACATCCACCACCGCACCACAAACTCGATTCCACCACCTGGCCTCATCACACAGTCCAGAAGCTGTAGGAACAGTGTCCCAGGGATAAGAGGAAGAAACAGGACAGCCCTGCTCTCTAAATCTCTCACTCCCAGTGTACAAATGTGACTAGGAGGAGGAACACCATCTGGGCCAAGGCTTGCTTGCTTCTGATTTACAAAATAATAACACAGACCTGGATGTTAAACTTGTGATTCAGACACTGAGGATCTCTGGCTTGCTCAGTTGTAATCCCTGTCCCCTTTGCTTTGTTGCTGTTTCCATGCAATGTGCCACCAGAGTACTTGGGGTTCTTGGCATCTGTTCAGGAGCTTCCTTTCTGGGAACTGATCATCTCCAGGCTCAAAAGCCTCAGGTCAGCCCGTGCTGCCTGGGTGGAAGCTCCTGGCTTTCCAACACCAGGGGTTAGTCTTGCTGCATTTCCCGGTCCTTATCCCTGAAGTCTCTTGACATCTGGAAGAAGGTGCTGGGGTTGGTTCAGCAGCAGTCTCCCAGCCTCTGCCTCTTTATTCCCCCCTGTTTAGCCTGCACCACTCCTCTGACTCTGCTCAGTCCTCTCCTGTCCTGTGGGCTGTAAGAGCCTGGGAAAACTGTTTGGAGAGGCAACTCACATTTATCAGAGCTGCCGGCCAAGCACATGAATCTCAGGAATTTTAACCCTTTGAGTACCTGCTCACGTATTCCTGTCCTAATCATTGGACTGATTGTTTAAAACATCACTTTGAACTGATCAGTCAACAACCTGTGGGCATTTTACAAATGAGTTTCCAAGTTTCCTCTTCCCCTACCAATGAAGATTGGTCAGTCTGATCAGTCAACAACCTGTGGGCATTTTACAAACGAGTTTCTAAGTTTCCTCTTCCCCTACCAATGAAGATTCGTAGTGAAGTTGAGCACAGGTAGGGAGGTCACCTCAAGATGAGTGTTTGCATAATCCACCTTGGTGTCAAAATGGCAGAGTTTGCAGATGGACAGGTTTGGCCCCCTGCACAAAGACCTTTCATTTGTCAGGCACTTACATCATGGAGAGACTGTTCTGACACGCAAGATGGTACAGATGAACCACCCCTGGCAATTGTGATCCTCAAGATATAACTGAAGGTTCCTGGACTAATGCTGGTAAGCGCTGGGGCTGTCTTACATATCCATCTCTGTGACTACACAGTTTTCCCTTCCCTTCCCTTCTCATCTGAGGGTACAATTCTCTGTTTCACAGCAAGTTGTGTGGTGAGGAGGGTGCTGAGACAAACTTGGGCAGCATGAGAAAGTTCTACCATCTTACTTCTTTTGAGACCTGGCTTGGAGTAGACTTGTGGGGGAGCTATGGATGCTGCTAATGGATGGCTGTTGTGTGTCTCCTACTTTGCTTGATGCAGACAGATGGTGCTTCCCTTTAGAAGGGAGAGCCACTCTGCAGGAAGACCTGAATAGGCTGGAAGAGTCAGCTAACAAGAACCTTATGAAGTTCAACAAGGACAAGTGTAAAGTCTTGCACCTGGAGAAACATAATCCAGGAGTGCAGCGCAGGCTGGGATCTACCCAGCTGGGGAGCAGCTCTATGGAAATGGACCTGAGGATCCTGGTGGAAAAGAAGCTCAATATGAATGAACTGTGTGCTGCTGCAGCAGAGAAAGCCAACAGAATGCTGGACTGAATGAACAAAAGGATCACCAGCAGGGATAAAGAAGTCATTACCCCACTCTACTCAGCACTTGTCAGGCCACACCTGGAATACTGTGTTCAGTTTTGGTCCCCGCTATGCAAAAAAGATGCGAATAGGCTGGAGAGGGTCCAGAGAAGGGCCACAAGGTGATCAAAGGCCTGGGAAGCCTGCCATATGAGGAAAGGCTGAGAGCTGGGTTTGTTCTGCCTTGAGAAAAGCAGGCTTAGGGGAGACCTTATCAGCATGTTCCAGTATTTAAAGGATGGCTACGAAGAAGATAGAGAAAAAGGATGTCACATGGAAAAGACAAAGGGTAACAGGTACAAGTTATGCCTGGGGAGATTCTGACTGGCACAAGAGGAAAATTTTTCACAATGAGAATAATCAGCCGTTGGAATAATCTCCCCAGGGAAGTGGTGGATTCCACAACATTGGACACTTCTAAGATTCAGCTGGACAAGGTGCTGGGCCATCTTGTCTGGAGCATGCTTTTGCCAGGAAAGGTTGGACTAGATGATCCTTGAGGTCTCTTCCAACCAAGTATTCTATGATTCTATGATTCTCCACTGTCCCACTGTGTTAGAGCATCCCAGAGAGAGACCCACAGTAGGAAGCTGTCACTGCCTGCTGAGTCCAGCCCTCCTGGCTAAGGCAAGCTGTTGTGCCTCCTTGAACAAAATGTTTACATGGTCTGTTTGGAGTATTTGTACAACTTCACTCATTTCCACTCCCTGGCCACAAAGCTCCTGCATTCAAGATTAGGAGTGAGGTCTGGTGTGGGCTCCTCACTCCCCGTGCCTGCAGAGCTGAGATCATGACTGAGATGGGTGCCTGGCTGTGCCTTCCCTGTTTCCTCACATCATTTGGTCATGGGACAGATGACTCATTATAGCTGTGTGGTGTTCAGCCATTTTAATATTTGAGTCTGCTTGCTTCCCTTCTGCAGTGCTCAAAAATTGTTCCTCTCTGTGGTTCTTACAGGCATTCTTCGGACCATGTGTGCACAGAAGAGATAATCCTGCCTTAAAATGCTAATATGAAATCATTCCTTTGAATCCTAAGGGTTGGCTCTGCTTTGCCTTGCATCCAGAGCAGACCATGGAGACTCAGACTGGTTTCAGTGGGAGGTGAGGTGCTCTCGCTTTGGCAGAAGTTTTGAGATACCTGTTTGGGGTAGCTCTAATCCTGCTGTAGCCATACTGATCAGACAGACAGGCACTGACAAACACATGCACCTCCATTGGCTTGTAGAAATCTAAACACAGGCCCAGGCGGGACTGGCAGATACCTGCCCCCTGTCCCATAGCAAATTGAACAGTTCAGGACTGCTCCTGACACACCTTTCTCTGTGCTGCTACTCCATACCTATCATAACCCTTTCTAAAAAAAATCAGTTCCCGTGTTTTCTGCCCTTTCTCTCCCTTGTTTCTCATTGTGTCATTCCCAAGTCTCTTGCTGCAATTCCCACTCATTTTCCCTGCTTCGGCAGGGGGGTTGGACTAGATGACCCACAGAGGTCCCTTCCAACCCCTACTATTCTGTGATTCTGTGATTCTGTGATTCTGTGATTCTGTGAATCTGTTTCTAGTTTGGTGAACAATGGGAAGTGGTTTATTCCTCTGTGCCATACAGCAAACCTGTGAGTATTTGAAGACTTATTCCCCACTTCCCCTTGTGCTTCTTGTGCGCATATTAAACAGGCACAGGTCTTTTAGCCCTCCGTCATGGGCTGTGGGAGGGTGAGCTGGGAGCAGGGCCCAGCATACTCAGTGCTCTTCAGGCATCAAACAGATGCCGTGCACCATGCCCAAACTTGCCCCGTCAGACTTTCAGGAGTATTCAGATCATGGACCCACACACCACTGTTTTCCTTCCAGCCTCACTTATCCCAAGCATCGATAAGCGCAACATTTAACAGTGACTGGCTGTGCTGTTAAACCTCCAACCTTTTTACCCCCCAAAATCAGGAACAGTTACTCACAAGACAGGCTTAGCCATCTCTTTCTGTTGAGGGCACTGCCCCAAAAAGAGAAGAAAAAAGGAGAAATTAAATTTAATCATGCCTTTTGTGAACCTGCAAAGAGGACAGATACTTAAGGTGCTTTGATTATGGCTGATACGATTTTGCTAGTAGGCTACTGCATTAATCAGGATGGTTATGAGACAATTGTAACTTCAAGTATCAGAGGAAGAAAATCTGATCTGTATACACAAGGAGACAAAATTCTGTCACTGAAATAGAAAAAGAAGTCCAGCCCTCATATATGTGAAATATTTTCTATTTAAACCCACATTAAAAAATGTAGCAATCTCTATCGACAGAGATTTTTAATGATGAAGTTCGGTTTGTCCACTTGAAGGACCTTGTTTTGTTTTTTTCACTGTGCATTCAAAGTGACACCTTTTATTCTGTTACTAATTAGCAACAAAATATTGAAATAGAAGTACAGCAGAAAGGAAGTACATCCAAGGACAGCAAAGCCACAGGGAGCATTATATTGCATTGGATTTTAACAGATTGCCCTATGTTGAAGGTCACTGAAATAATCCATGCAAACCCACGGAGTTTTAGGGAAGACAACCCTTGAGAAATATACTGAGGCTGCACCCTGCCTGTGCATGTTTGTGCTAAGACATTTCCTTCTGCTGATAAACTTTGGTATGTTTGTGGCCAGACTTATCAAACCCTGTCCACGACTCTGCTCTGCAGGAAAGTGCTCTGTGTGCAGGCTCTTCAGAGCTGTCTGAGGTAGAGCAGATGTTTCGTCCTTTCTCCTAGCCGCGTGGTTGGGGAGGCCTGCTCATGTGGTAGGTGGAAAGGGAGATGTGGTTAAGTCTGGGGGTGCCTCAAAAGGAGCGTGTCAGTTGAACTTGCTTCTGCCCTGGCAGAGCTGTTTCATCCTTGCTTTACTTCAGCACAGCTTCCCAGATTTACAGTGGGTTTTCTGGTTAACATTTTTTTTTCAGTTTTGTTTTTCCATTTCCTAGATGTTTGTTTGAACAGAACTAAACTAGAATGAAATCCACCCATTATCTTTGTGGTAGCATTACTTGAAGGTCCCAAACAATACCATGGGATCAGCAGGATGAGCCCTTTACATCCTTGAGCAAAGATAAACATGATGCCCTGAAGAGCTTTTAATCTAAAGCAGAATTTCTCCGTCCTGTTAACCTAGCCTGTGTTAAATTACAGTCACTTACTGGCTTTACAGTTTTCACTGAAGCATAGATCTCCATGGGTGAACAGAAAGATGCTTTCCACTGTGCTTTCTGTTCCTAGTGTGACACAGCACATAGCTGGAGAAGTGTAAACCTATACAGGTAATACAGATAAAGATTAGGGGATGCATCTGTAATATCCAGAAGACACATCAAAAGAATACAAAATTTATTCTTCACTGCATTCAAATACACCTCTGGATTTTGCACGGTCTATGAAGAGCCAAACATGGCAAAGAACACGTCTCTGTGGAGGCTGAAGATGTGAGTATTGGTTGTGTCCCTCAGTGAAAAGGAGAAGCCCCATGTCAGCTTTTTTCTCCTGTTTGACACTTCTTTGAAGATTGTTGGCTTGGCTCTTCACCTAAGCAAAGAGTCACACATGCATATCAGGGTAGGCCTTGTGCTGTTGTCTGTAACCAACGTGGAAGAAGAGGTCTGCACACCCACATGGGCCATGAACACCAAAAAAAACCCACTGCATCACCTTGAGCCATGCGATTAATCTGGGACTTAAAGGCTTTCTGAGTCGTGGAGGGAAAACCAGGCGATTTTCCCTATCTCAAATGGTAAGCTTTTTTGCATTTATGCTCCAAAAAAGCTCAATGGGAATAAAATGGTGAAAGGGTCACATCTTCACTACATGTGAATCATAGGGGAGGGCACCCAACAGGCAGCAGCTGGGAAGAAGCCCCATGAAAGAAAGGAGGGTGTTTGTCCTGACGTACTTTGTTTTGCATCCAAACGTTTAGAAGAGATCCTGCTGGCCTTAATGCTGGAGCTGTTTACTGTTTTTAGGCTTGACAGAATATTATTAACTGCAATGGCAGAGAAGACCGTCTGTCTTTTCTTGAGTTATTTGATCAGTCTGTGGTTGGAGTTTTTGTTGTTTTCTTCAGAGGAAAAGGTTATAATTGTCCTGATTTGGTGCAAAATCTTGAATTATCATATCTAAAGCAGAAATTGAAACTGTCACACTTTTTTCCTTTCCTTTATGGTCTCAATATCCTGACCCATTTTCTATTGACAGTTCACTACTTTCAGTAATCATTTGTAGGCAATGCAGGAAATACAAAAGAAGACAAATACAATGACAAAGTGGGACTTGGAAGGTTTGGGGGCAGGTCATCAGCTGAGATGTCTAGCTTCATAAATAGCACTGACTGTTTCTTTTCATTATCATCCGAATTTTGATTTTTAATCTTTTACCTTCTGCAATTAATAGGACCAGGAATTTGCTTTTCTTCTCTTTTTTTTTTTTTTTTTTTTT
>Ga0065711_1034446_pt1 | contig 23756 bp, 10 predicted proteins | sample Hoacrofraction12_FD_59098 | JGI IMG/M metagenome (GOLD analysis project Ga0065711, IMG submission 59098) | Hoatzin crop microbial communities from Cojedes, Venezuela - Epithelial fraction 12 v2 (version 2) | ecosystem: Host-associated > Birds > Digestive system > Esophagus > Crop | place...
GACATATATATTTGGCAGCATATGTAAAACAAATGTAGCAGAAAGGTCTAGTTATTGGAATATCTATGCCCTCACAATAAGTTGTAATAATAAAGACAGAACTGATCCGTCTTGTTGCTGGGACTCCTAACACAAATGTCAGTGTGGGAACGCGAATAGAGACACGTATCCTGGGACACCTAGAGGTATGCCCTTCTAAGGGTAAGCGTTGTTTCCTGTGAGGAAACACAAGACTTAATTTTTCAATAAAATATCGATATATTTCCTGAACATTAAATTCACTTTCAAAATAAAAATAATTTTCAAAAATAAGTTTCTTTAAGAGCGTCATGAATAGCTGACAGTTTTCTTTGAAACAACCTTGAATTTGCATACATTAGTCACAACATTTTAGCTGTTGCGATGCTATTATAAAATAAATATGCACCTTGGTCAGAACTCACTTCTGCTGATCTTAACTATAATTGTGTCTATCTGAGAAACTCAGTACTTCAATTTTTTAATAACTAAGTAAAATCTGCGTAGGCTGGGCTTCTCTGAGAAAAACTTAACAGAAGGTTTCTATCCAATGCCCACTAACCTGGGCACAGCCCAAAGGAGGCTTCAAGAGCCAAGAAGAAAAACACTCATCTAGTAACTCATGTTTCTTTCCCGAATTTAATGATGTTTCTAGAACAAGACAGCGATCTGCTCAGTAGAGATGTTGAGAAGTTCCTCTAAAAAATCTCCATAAAAAGGATCTAGTTCTTGCCCATAGCAGGAATAAGAAAAGGAATGACTACAGTAGCAACAGGACGAGCATTTCCCACAGGAAAATTGGCATATTGTGCAAACTGTGCCATGGGTAACGATTTTTCCACCACCACTACTATCATGGTCTGCAGTCTTGACCACAAAAGGAGGAAAATGCTACATGTGCTAAGGATGGATCTGCATGGAGACCAAACATGACACCCAGGCACAATTTGAACAGTGAAAGCAGGGCCCATGGCTGGAGCAGGACGTGGGTAGAGGACTCTGGGATAACACATGGCTGCAGGTCCTCCTCCGTATCTTGGCAGATGCAAACTCCACTAGGAAAGACACCACTGATGTCATTACAGAAGCAGAGGTTCTCTGCTATTACTGAATTCCCACAAACACACTTCATGTCAGTGTAGAAAAGCAAAAAGCACAGTCTGGCACATCACCCTTGGAAAGGCTGTTGACCTCAGTGCTGATGCTTTGGGTTCATAATTTCAGTATTGGACACAGACATTTCTCAGGTGTATTTACAGTCTTTGAACAACTGCAGGCCCCAAATAAAAGAACAAAGCTTTTTACAGAGTCAATGGAAATATATGCTTGCTGGTGCCAGGACTAACTTTAACCCACTGTAGGTAATCTTTGCCTTGCTTTAAGTCTCCTCTCATATAAGCTTCCTCATTGATTTTCAATAGAACATCTGAGATCAGATTCACAGGAAGAGGATGTTATACCAAAACAATAAGTCCCCATACTCTAACCACCTTACAAAATGACTAATGGACAAGAATTTATTTTTACTCATTTCTCATAATACAGTTAAGATGTTACCATCATTACATATTTTCCTAGTTCACACATGCAGTATTTTTTCAGGGAAGGCATGTATGCCAATAAAGTGAAATGTGCATTGAAAACAGTTTTTCAAAGTATGACATGCCACATTTCTTAGACAGCAAAATGAAGTTAAAACTAATTGTACAAAAATAAAAACCACCTGAAATTTTAGCTTTTCAGAAACACTAGAATTCTGTATAAAGCCCACTCCCACTTCATATACAAGTTATTTTGCTTTGTTATTCTAAAGTGGAAATGAAAAGAGGACTATTTTTTATCTTGTATTAAGTGTTGTTGAGTCACACTTGGAATACCAATAATACACATGATCTTTGCTTAACACGTATCACTCATGAGAAATCTAAATTTAACATAGAATAAATTACAGATACAGGTCCCAGCATGGCTCATCACGTCATTTTTGGTTACCAGTTGTGTTTGAATACAGAGCTCGAGCTCTAATGTGAAAGAAATCACTGACTGGTAGACAGACAGCTCCTTTCTAATTGATTGCTAGTTCTATCAAGTGTGCAGGATATAGCATCCACTTCTGAAAAGCTAACTACTGACAGGTAAATGCAGATAAATGACAGATAGAATTAAAATTCTTCACTTCAGGTCAAAACAAATCCTCCCTTCAAGCATAGGCGCATTCATATTGACATAATGTAATTTTTGAAAGAATCTTTTATTTGACAGACTTAGTTGGCTGGAAGCTACCAAGAGCCCATCGAATCTCTTAACCTCCTGGTGAAGGTTTTGTCACACTCTACACACAATCCAGAGCACATCATAAAGTCTTAAGTACATGATAAGATATTCCTCAGCAAGGCAAACAGTGTTTGGCAGAGTCTTCAGACTGACTTTTAGTTTCTTCTTTACATGAACTTCTATATTGCATCTACATTATCTGTTCAGAATGGTCATCTATTTACAGATCTCTAGCTGAAATCAGTCACGTTAGTTTTGTTCTGTTTTGAAATGAATGCATAAAGTGTTAGTGAAGTCTTCAGTCACCACTTAAAATTAATCATAATGCAGGATTAAAAGAAATAAGCTCTCTTATTGACCAGAAGAACTTACACTGAATTACATATGCTCCCAACTGCGCTGCAGTGTTGATCGGACAAGGCAAACGGCCCTGTAAAACATCTTGCTTGACCTGCAAGAAAAACTGATACCTAAAACACAGAGAGAAAACAAAGTTGTTATTTCAATACTGAGTCATCAAGTAATGTTTCATCACTTCCAGTCTGCTGAAGGCATACCACATACCATAAATATGTGACAGTCAAAAACTGTATTCCTCTCTGAATGACTTCTCCCCTCTTGACCTTGAAGTAACAACTAAGATTAACCTGGTGAACGAACCCAGGCAGGGGAGCAGTCTAGTTTTCCCACCTGCTTACGTTGTGCAGATTCAATTTATTTTCCTCTTTAAAGTGTAATTTCCCTCTTTTGATTTTCATAGAGCAGTCAGGAAGTGGGAAAGAGGGCTACAAATCAGAAAAAATTAAGAAAAAACTTTTCAAAGGGCTGAAGTTTATCCTGATCAGTGGATCAACATAAGGGAGAACTGGACAATTCTTTACTCAAAGGTTTCCTCTCCACACACCAGAGTATCAGCTCTTGAGCAGCAAGCAGATTTGATGGAGTCCATAGCCCCATGAAAAAGATGGATGGGCATACCATCAGCAGCTAACTCTATCTGTCATAGCACAGGATACTCTTCTTGGAATAGAAACAGCAGGGGAAAAACATAATTTTCAAGGTCATAACCTGCTTCTACACTTGATGAGGCATGTACTGAGGTCACTTACACTGAAATAATATGCACAAAACAGATGGAAAAGTAAAAAGAAGAAAACAAGACATCATACAAAGGTTCTGCCTGGTTTTGCATCTCCTTGTACTCATTTATAGGAAACCTTTTAAATGTTGTTTGGATTTTGTCTGGTTTTGTCACAACAGATTTACACAGTGTTTCACATCATTCCAAGCAGAATTCTTGCACCAAGTTCACAAGAAAGGTAACAATACTGAGCAGGTAACTTTTTAAAGAAAAAAATGGTCATTCATACAAGCACATAGCTTTTTCATTATTCACTAATTTAACTTTATATACATAAAGCTATTCAGCTACACTGCAAATAAGATATTGTGTGTTAGTACGAGTTACTTATGCAAGCACCTTAGAATGATCTGTAAGTTCAAAGTGCAGCTACACAGATTTCAGGGAAGTTTGCAAACTGCAGGTTACACAATAGCTGATCCACAAATCATTTAAGATCCAATCAAATTTACTAGACTTCATCAGCCGACATGAGCCACTGCATAAGGATACCAGTGTCTTTCTGGTTAATGATCCCCCAGAACTTGTGCTGTGACACATACAGTAGGAATGTCCAACCTTGAAAAAAAATGGCTAATATTCTCTGTCTTAAAGGACCAGGGCACTGCATACGAATTTTCTGGGAATGTCATTAGGCAACACAAAGCACATACACTCAGTGTTTCCTCACTCTAAGCAACACCTAAGTACTGCTTCTAGCTTATGCTTGCCAGTTCCACCTAGACAGATCTTCTCTGTATGAATGATGATAATGACAAAGATGATTCTACATCTACTGTGGAGTACACAGCATCTTCTTTCTAACGTGAAATGCATTTCTGATATGCACCTGCCTTTGTCAGCACTTCTCCACCTCTACAGCGCAGAGCTTCATACCAGATGATGCTACAAATGACCTTTCCATGTAGCAGGTACCTATATTTCTACATTCGCATAGCATAGTCTCAAAGTAAAGCAGGATAGGAAACTGCAAAAAACACCACCTCTCTACAAAAACAGCCAGAGCCAATTGTTAAGAGCTTAAGTGACTCCTAAAAAGTGAACAATTTCAACTCCCACTGAAGCCACTAAGCTCCTCACAAAACCAGGCCTTTTTTCCAAACTTGCAGCTAAAGCACTCTGATCTTGTGCACTGTCAAGTTTGTCATGCATATATAGTAGTGCCTAAGTGCTAGTTCGCTCTAGCAAACACATCCAGCAAATGTTAATATGAATCACTGCAGTGTTAGCTTTTGCCTACAAGCCAGATAGATTTTGCTGTGAAACAATTACAAATTTGACAGGTTTTCATTATTTGCAAATAGTAATCATGTAATACCACAGATCATCAGCCTCTAATAACAACGGACTCTGCTCTCCTATCCACTAAAATGACAAACACATGCTCCAAAGGAACACATCAGTTAGCACAAAACAGTTAACACATCACTGGAATTACACACTTAGATAGAGAGTTATTACTATACGAAAACAGGGTCTTTAATCCCTCATAAGCAGAAGGAGGTCTGTTCTTTTTTTTTTTTTTTTTTAAAGGTATACCTTCCTTACAAGGCTTAAAAGCCTACAGCAATAAATGTTCAGAAATGTTGAGGGCATTTGACTATTCAATGCATTTTGTTGAAGACTGTTGATACAAGCACACCACCTTCTTATGGCCTCCCTCAGTACCTTCTAAGGTGCAAATTCTGCATGACCAGACACTGTGCAGACACGAGCAGAGGCTTACTAATTCTACTAAAATGCTTCTCAACTAGATTCAATCACCTAATCAGCAGTGCAAATCACTGACTGACCTTATCACCAGGCAAAGAGAAACAGTTTCTGAAAATTTAGCCCCTGTCATTTCCCAGACACAAATCCACCCTGCCTCCCAGGTAGCAATCACAACAGGTTTGGTGGCCAAAGCTCCCTTCCCAGGGCCATCTGTCTTCTCCTGTGAGCAGGGTTGAAAGTCCTTCTGGGAAAGTACAGGAAAACTGCATCAAACTTTCATGGAACAGGGGCGTCACACTGCAGACAGCTTACGTTCTTTTACCTGCAAAGTCACAGTGTTTACTACTTTTACCAGGCCAGCCCCAATCTTGTTCTACTGGAGACTTCCGTTCCTGCTGTGCCAGTACGGAAACAAAAGAATTTTCTCACTGTGGTACAAGAAAAATATTCTGCCTGTGCTGCAACAACTGCCACCTTTGATTAAGGAAAATTAAAAACCCTGAATGCATACTACTGAATTCTCATGTGTCATATTCCTAGGACATCAAAAGAAACAATTTGGCATTTATTAAGCAAGGCAGCGCACTAATTTTGCCCGCCTACCTATCCAAATACTCGAGTTTCCTTTTGAACCTAAAATTCTGAGACCTTTCATAAATAAAACAAACAGCAAACCCTGTGCGTGAGAGTTCAGGCAAGCATGTGTGTGTATCTGCCTGTGCGCATGCGTTTGCATGTGTTAGTGTGTGCATCGTCATATTTTGTAGAGGCCAAGCTTAGCTAAAAGAATCAAAAGTATGCAACTCATATTTCCTTCGCATATTTTTAGAAATGCCAAAATAAATCCTCTCGAAAAACAGTTCCGGAATGTAAGCGATGACCAATAAAGAAGAAAATTCCCTTTGTTTATATTTGATATCCAACTCTAAACTTGATTATAGCATAATATAAATGCAGATGTGACAATGTATTCCTTGGAAAAAAACCACAAATGCACACCAAGTCCCTCTGGTTTCTGATGCACCAGAGAGCAACTTTCCATCTTGGGCTTCCAAACAGTTGTCCACACCAACCACTGTGAAGCTAGGCACAATTCTCTTCGTACATCTACATGTTTAAGCAAAAACGTTCAGATGTTCAATCAAAAAAACCCGAACCCAGCCACAACACAACAGTATGCACCTGGCTGAAATAGGTTACTACCCTGAAATCAACAAACTACACTCTTATTGAATACTGTACCTTGTTATTTCTTCTTTAAGTTTACACGGATCCTCTGCATAGAATTTAATGCCAAAATACAGGGTGTATGGTGGTCCAGCTGAGGGGAAAGAATATTTGGTGCAGAAGTTAGTTGTTATGAACTGTTAATTTTTATGAATTGTTACTAGTTGACCACAAAACAGCTACTAAGAAGCTTATTTTAATATTTTCTGAGACCTGAAAGTTTCAGAAAAAATCTTACACCCACATAGCAAATCCACGTATCTACACTCATTACACAAGGGGAAAAAAAGGATTTTTAAAATTATTTTTCTAGTCTTGTGTTTTTTTATTCATAGCTTGTCTGTCTACTTGCTCATTTTGAAGATTTAACTTAAAATTTCATTGCTAACTTACTATATTTGCAAGATTTTTTTTTTTACTGCCTGATTTTCACCTTTAGATGCTTTTTCCACTGAAACTTTTCAAAGATATAATTGTGCATGAAAACGTGATTCCCTGTCATAACTAATACTATTGAATACTAATCCCTTCCACACTTTCAAATATCTTATGAAGCAACTTTAATTCTGTGCAACTTTAATTAATAAATATTTGGAAAAGCTTTTCTGACTCACCTTTTAAAAATGTTATTCTCCTGAAAGAGTCAGTATCGAAAATCTTACAGCTACATTTATTCCATGCATGCTCCACTTCTACATCTTTTTATAGAAGGTCACCAAATTCTTAAGTAAAATAATCTTATTAAGGTCTTTGATTATAATAAAAATAACAGACCTTGCATCTGTGATATCTAAAGAGTGACAGTAACAGCAGACACTGTTATCGGTAAGGGGCACTACTTTAACTTTCAGAAGCATAAAGGACTCTTAGTTGGTTATGGTCTGGTAGAAGTATCACAGCTACTGTAAAATTAAATATACAAGTTAAGAATAGCACTATTCGTTATTCTAAAATAAATTTAAACTCAGAGAAATCTTTGGACAATAACCACGCAAATTATTGGAAAATCATGTGTTCAGTCTATGTGTGAGATTTTGATACAGCTATGAACTGCAGTAATAAATCTGTTGAAGAAATATCAATCCATTGTGACTAGAAAATAAATGTGCAGGATGTATATGTGGAACACTGCCTCTGTTACTTCATCTTTAGATACATTATTTAAAGTTCAAACTAAATACATACTGTTTATCAATTCCTTATGTTCAGCAAGGGTCTTTGCAGGATCCAGCCAGTACTGTGAGACAGATAATTATGGAAATTAGTCACTTAACGTGGAAAATTAATACAAAACAATTGCAATTCTATATTTATTCATATATTGATATTTATTAGCAGACTGACACACTCCAGTCTGCTAATGACAAACTTGTCCCAGCTTCCGAACACAGAAATACTGTCTGCACAAGTCTAATGTTGCGTATCTTCTCTGAGGGTAGGGGTCTTCCTAAAAGGAAATCTGTTTGCTACGAGCCGCCACATCTCAGGCTCTTGACAAGGTGGCTCTGCAGAAGCAGTATACTAAGTACCCGCTGGTGACTACCTGGTCCGCTGTGGCTAGTATATGGATGTGCAGCCTTGCTATTTTCTTCCTGGGAGATTAACATAAGCAGGATAACTCTAAATAACAACAATAACAAGGTATGTAAGACAGGATCGACAAGGAAAGCATGAAGGGGCTTCATTTGTTTTCTGCAAAACAAAAGACTGTAGGGGGCAATAGGCATAACAGCTCTCCTTCAACACCTGAGAAATTACTGTAAGAACACAGTGATTAAATTTTCTTCGTGTCCACAAAGTATGAAGAAATTGGTTTAACTAGAAGCAAATAAATATTAGTTTTGATTTTCAGAAAGTTTCTAGTAGCAGGGGGAGAAGATAATTGGAAATTGGCATCAAGGTAGGGAGGGCACAGACTCTTCCGCCAGACAGTTTACAGGACTAGTTGGACAAACGCGTCAGAGATGACGAGGTACACTTAGGACACCACAGTGGAATGAACTGTTACATGTTTTTCCATACCACTGATCAACAGACAATCTGCAGTATAATTTATCACTGATTACTCTGCCCTGCCTTTATCAAACTTCTAATAAAAGTTATCCTGGTGTTACTGCTGACCACGGACCAGCTTTGTACTTCGCAGTATGGCTACACAGGTCATCAGCATCCTGCTCTTGTAACCCATCCAGCTACTTATTTCTTCCTTAGCCTGACATTTCCATGATTCAGTTTTGGAAGCAAGTGCAGAGGCAGCAGCCAAGACCATTCTTGTCTTCCTTTTCTTCAGTCCTCTTCCCCCATACACAAACTTTTTGGACCAGCTGAGATTGGCACACCTTCTTAAAACACGGGAAACAAAAAGGCTGCAGAACACAGCTGCTAGAAACAGCAAAATAAGGCAGATTGAATCTACTCCCTTACTACCCACACCCGTTTTTAACTGAGGAACTACACAGACCAATGAACAAAAAAACTCCTTACTTGCACCCGTGAACTATCCCTATAGAGAATAAGAATAAAATGATTAATCAAAAAATCTCCCTGTTCTGTCCAGAGAGCTTCTCTGGACTTATTAGAAGGGGTAGAATAAAGAAGCATTTGAGCAGAAAATCTCAAGCAACTAATTCCATAAGTGGTTGTAAACAACTATCACTATTTTGACGAAAGAGGAAAGCAAACTACTTCCATTAGCTGCTGATCCACCTGCAATAGAAACAGCTGTATGTCTTAGTCCTGGCCATTCCTATTTCAAATCCTAGAATGTTTTTTAAGAAAATTTCCTAATTTTTTAAGGAAAAAAATTATTCAGGACATACTTGCATCGAATACATTCAATAGTTAAACCCTCTTAACCTCAGCAGAAGATGGGAAAGAAAGAAAAACTCATCACATTTGTTCAAACATCCTATTAGAACTCCAGGTCAGCAATAATCTGAGCTAGCACAACAGGCTGATAAAGAGATCTTACAGCGAACAGGCAGAAGAAAGGCAACATGACTCTGCAGTGCACATTCTGGCTACGCAAAGTGGTCAGAATGTGGTCTGCCCTCTTCTCAAAACTGGCATCTCAATATGAGCAACACAGTGTCAAGCTAACTTGCTTATCATCACAGCTTTGTTTTACACTGCAAGAGATCAAAACTATCCTGTTTCAAACCAGATCAAAACCTATCACAGAATAGCTCCCTTCACCAAGCTCTCCTGAACTGAAATAGGCTTCAAGATACATTGGCTTATTGTCCTCTCTTCAGTTTAGCTTCACATGCATAGGCAGATTGATTATCTGTAACAATAACAACAAAAAAGGATACTGATGGATCATCATTCAAGTTTGCAAGTCAAGCACAGAATAGTTACAGATTTCCCCACCCCTCTTATCTATGTGATTCACTGGCTGCCGTGAGACAAACCAGGATTCAGCCAAGTAATTAAGGACCGTATGGACACACGTATGGACAACACAATGAAAGCAGAGTCGCACGAACTCTTAATTGTCACCAGGTTGTACTTGACTGGCAAGTCAAATCATATTCTCTGTATGGTCTTCTGAAGGCAGTTTCCAAGCTTGGAGGAGGGGGGCAAAATTCAGAGGGAAGAAAACTGCATGTTCAGATTCAGAGGGAATCTGAAGAGAGGAGAGGGAACAAATATGGACATCCATATCCTCCCCCAAAATTGAGCTGGCAGGAAGAACTGCACCCTCAGCCAACATCCCTGTAAGACAGATTGCTGCTACCTGTGTTAGTGAAAATCACATCAGCGGGCATGCAGAAATACGCTCTTCTGAGGGTACCATGGGCCTCAAGATCTGTGTGCTGCATAGCTGAAGTTAAACGCTTCAGCTAAGACCAGTTTACTGCAGGGACAGGAAGTGGGAAAAGGCAACAATCATCTGCCTTCTCATTTCTTCAGCAAGAATTTAGCATTGTGGCAGTGCCACAAACCCATGCTTAAAATCACTGTGTAGCCATTTATTATTGCAAAGGCTGCCAAAATTTTCCTGAAGAATGCAAGGGTTGGGGGGAGAAGAGGGAGATTTATTACATTTTATTTGTAAGCCAAAGATGAATGGAATTTCATGGATAATGAAAAGGTGTTTTTAAAGACAAAGTAAGGCAATAAAGATGAGAACATATACAAAACCAAGTACCCCAGCACCAGAGCCCTCTAAGCATACACGCGTATGCACGCATAATAATGTGTATTAGATACCTGTTAAATGTTTGCACATACATATAAATAGTGGTGGGTATAGTTACAGTTTTGAGCTCACATGTTAAAGCACCAATAGAAATACAACAAATAAGCAGAGCGTCTTATTAATCCACTACACTTGCACAGTAGGTGCTGACAACAAACCCTGCATCCACGAATATCAAAGTAGCTCCACCACACAGCCTCAATCTTTTTATCTCTTTGACAGCCAGGGTGCCACTTCTCAGTGATTTCCCATCTCTATCTCTCCTGCACGGACAGCAAGGGTTATCTGACTTACAAACAGCTCACCACTACTGCAAAGAGGTGGAGGGCCCAGCATATATCCATCCAACTGCAAGGGATAAATTTTGTGAATCTGAAAGGGAATTTAACATCCACAGAAGAAACAAAAAAAAAAAAAAAAGATTTCTAAATAGTTCTTATCAATGCAACTATTGAATTACTAAAGTGATGGCTACTAGTTTACTAATTGTTCTTTGCAAAGACCATACAGTATTAGTTTAATATTTTTAATGTACTAAGACTGGTTATAAATGCACAATGTTATGGAAGAAAATAATTCCCTTTTAAAGTAGAAATTATTAAAAAAAAAAGATGTTTTAAAGGACAGCACATCTAAGAACAGACAGCCTCTACTGTCCTTCGTACTTTACAAATCTGGCTCCCATACAAGCCAGATGCGTAAGCAGTATGCACTCAAGCACCATGCAGTATTTCATATTTAGCCCTTTTAAATGACTGCAAACATTTTTCCACAAATCTGGAATCTTCAACCCTTGTACCTACATAGGGTTAAACCTGGGTCAAATTCCATGAACCTGTTTGAAACAAAATATTAACTAGGTTGAAATGTTTGCTGTGGTATCAATCAATGAAGTGCCTGGTGGAGAAAAATCGATCAACTTCAAACTAAATCCTGGGCTGTCTTAATTAGATTCTTACGAAGCTGCACCCATCATGCCACAGATGCAAGTTTGTGTTCACACTTACAACAGGAAAAAACACAACTTTCAAGAGAAAACTCAGTGTTTTTCAATTATAATCTGAAACTGCCAAGATTTTTCCACAATCTAAGACAACATTAACAATTAGAATTATTTTGTCAGCTTTTTTCTGCAAATGTTCAGTGCAAAGAATATAAATCTGCTAAGCTCAAGACATCCTTAATACATAAGAAATGTATCAGGCAATTCCTACATACAAGCACATATTTAATACTTCTGTCTTTTCTTTATTAGAATCTGAAGTTATATTGATTATATTTAGTATTAGAGCACCAGTGTGAGTATACTGTTGATCCTGCTACACTCTAAAGGCTTACTCCTACCGCCTTTAACTCATCTGACCTTCAGCTTTGTCTAGCTTGTTTTCATCTGTCACCATCTTCTAAAATTTCAAGCTGCTAATCAATATTATCAGTCTCTGTTTTCCTTCCATCGGCTATGCCATCTATTTTAATGACCACAACAAGTCTTTCTCTTTCTAGACAATTTAGTACACCACGCTTGTGGGCAAATGTCAAATCCATGCAAAGCCAAAAATCCATACAAAACAAAATACAAGCTAAGTACAGTTCAACCATTTTTCTAAGATCCTGAGATCAAAATATACACTACATTGTAGGTCAGTAATTCCCTACAGAACACACATTTTTGACTGCAAACGAACCTTTTGGTAAAATCATGCCTTTTTTTCTACAGTTGCTACATACAGCCTGCTCAATCTATTACCCTATCCAGTCTGGTACAATAAACTGGCAATCTGAGCACGCTGCAGTTACTTTATTAATCATGTTGGATGGATCAAGAAACAACTTTCCGATACAGGAGTTCACAAAGCAGGGATATGCAATTCATGGCACAGGCTTCTGTGCTCAGCTTTGCTACCGCTGACCTGATCTATCACTGCACCACAGCAACTCTCAGTAGAAAGCTCAGCTTTGCAAGAAACTGAGACCCGTGTCTCCCCTCTGTCTTCATGTGCCCTCTGGGCTACGCAGCTGTGAAATATATTGCCATGGACTACCTCCTGTCTGCTGTGCTTTCAGGTCTGTTACGCTCAAAACAGAGCTTCCTCATAGCAGGGGAGAAAAAAAACATCTATGCTATGGAGCGGATGCACGGTACAAGGACAGAGCGCTGCCCATCTCACGTCAGCTCCAGCTCCTGGACCAGCACACACGTGTTCGCACAGCGCTGCACCTGAACTCTCTGGGGCTGGGGAAATGAGCTCAGCTGTAATGTGGAATTAGCATGGTGACACAGCTTTCTGTATTCGTTTTTCTCCCCTTAGAGCCCCATGAGAGTATCAGTACGCTGTACACTGTGAATATAATACCTAAGATTAGCATTATATCAGACAAGAAAAGAAGGGTATTTACATCACAGACTGCTGCACAATGTCGACATGCTTCCTGCAGCTTAGGTTACGCAGGTTTAGCAGGACAATTCTGTTAGGGATGGAGAAGGGACAACCTGACCAACATGAGACTGTAAAGCGCAGCCGGGTGTCTGGAAGCTGAAAAAAAAGTTTTTATTATCAACAGGCCTTTAAAACACTTTTGGTTGTCTAGTTTTCTGCAATAAGGGCGTTTTAAAATCTCTTTCACAAAAGAAGGTCTAATAGCATGACTCTTTTCACCACACTTTTGTGATTTGACAAGGGAATGCCTTTGGGCTTCAAAAGCACCCTTTCCCTCATCAAATTCTGCTCAGCTTTTCCTGAGATATTATGTGTTAAAATTGCCATTTCCATTCAGTGTTTTGTGTGCCTCCAGAAAATACTGGCGTCCTGCCAGAACAGTAATTAGCACGACTATCCTAAGGCACACGGGAGACGCCACACAGGCAGCAGCAAAAGGACTGCCTGGGGAGCACCTGGGAGCTGCAGCACGCTGGGAACCAGAAGTGAGAGGGGCAAGGGACCTGCATGGCTGCCCCCTCCCCTAAAGGAGAGGTACATCGCTGCACCGCTGTTCTCCCCAAATTCTAAAGCAATGAGAGACTAAAAGGGAGGACAGAGTTTCCCAGTCACCTTCAGCTTCTGCAACGCAGATTCTGATCATCACACCTCACCTGGAAATACCAGATGGGCCACAATGCATTTCTGGCAGATGAGACAGAAGACAAAAATGTCCCGTCACTCAGGACCCAGCTGACCATCCATAATAAGAAGCACAAAGACTGCATCTGGTGTCAGCTTAGCCTAACTCGAACGTCAGCAGTCTCTGCAGCAATGAAACAGGCTCAGGTGAAGCACTGATGATGAAGCACACTGAGATTCAGCAGCACTCAGAGAAAACTGGTCTTCCATTTAAAGCATTTGCAACAAAAAAGGTACTTGGGTACTACATTACTGACCACCACATAGTTTGTCAACCAACGCGCTTGGAGGTTAGGAAACACTACTGACAACCTACAGCATCAGTTCAACCCATATGCTCATTCTGATGTAGTTTTATATTATAAAATTTTTAATTAATCATTAAATGCTATATCTTAATTAATTATTACAAGATACTTTTTGTTTTTCCTCAGGAGTCCTGTCTACTTCAGAGCACAAGATAGATATAGTTTACACTGTGCTGGCAACTTGTAATCTTCCAGAGCCTGATTTTGCACATTAAATACTGTCCTTTTACTGTGGAGAGTTTGGGGGAACCTGGAATGTCAATAAAGTGAAATCTGTGTAATACGACCAAATTACTACCCTAGCGACTGTGTCATCCAATTTATGCTATAGCCTGCTGTTCGTGGTCTTCCCAGTGCCACCCAGTTCCGTCAATCTGTTTGCTGCATCCACCTATTCTCTCTCACAAGCTAATTAGTTTGTTTGCTGTTCAGGAGACCATTTTTATGTTAGGCATTCATATACCACATTGCACAGTGAAACCTTGTTCATTGATTAGAGCACTACTGGTACTACTAAAATAATTATGATACCACCCACATCAGAGGTAGCACACCAACACAGTACTTAAAAGACCACCTGGAAGTGCTGAGGTGTGCAAAAGTAATGGGGAAAATAACTAAACAAGTTCTTTCAAACCCTTAATAAAAAATGTTTCTTTTGTGAGTGGGTTGCATTCTTTAAATGCATAGTTTTGTCCACCCTGCTTTATTCACCCTTCAGCTAAATATATAGTGTGACAAAAAAACGGACAGAGCAAATAAGAAAATACTCCCCACCACAAGCAATGTATTAATAGGTAGCTAAACCTCCAAACACGCCTCTGTCTGAGACTAACTCAGGACCATGGTTTTACAACTAATTAGCAAGGTAACCTTTTTCCCCTTCCCTTAGGAAATCTGCTGTGGCCAATCCAAAATTCAAATCTAGGCATCCTGCCAGTCATTACAGGACTAACTCCCACAACAGCCCAGAGAGATTTAGCCATATTCAGTGCGCAACTCAATCTATGTTTATAGCTAAAGCACAAGGTGTGATTTGTTGCATGGAAGCTTTACCTTCATACTGGCCATTCTTAAGAGCTTACAAGATCTCACTAAAAATAGCAAGCTAGCAACAACTGTCATAAACCACGTAAAACTAAACACAGTAACACAGGTTTACTCATTTACGAACTTTCCAGATAAAACAGCATCAACTTTTAATTACCCACACACAGACAAACAACAGGAACAGGCATTGTCACATTATTTTGCGACAACACAGCCCAGAAGCAAAGCCTGCAGGACAAACTTGGCCAGTCGCTGTGGCAGCACCTGCACAGCAGGGCAGGGGCACTCCATGACATGGCCCACCATCATCGTCTCTGGTTCTACCTCCCGGCTGCTTCCCAGCCGCGCGCCGGGACAGCTGGTGTGCGCACCGTCTTCCCACACACCCAGGATTTCCCCACAAAGAGAACCCACAGGCGAGGGGCGACACTGAGAACTCGCGTGCCCACCAGTGCAGAAGCCAGGCAAAACACGGGCCGGTAGACCCCCATAGACCTCCACGCTGAGAGAGGCTGGAGCTCCATGTCCGTGCTAGTGCAAACTGTGTCCCCACAACACGACTGCTGCTGGTGCGAGAGCAGGCAAACGGGGGGAGTGGGATGAACGCCTTTCTAATCCCCGGGAAAAATCAAGAAGCACGGTGGCTTCCTGACCTTGGGCTGGCCAGAGAACAAAGACAAAGGCTAACATTAAATTTACACCACTAGAGCATCATGTGAGAGAAAAAGGCTGCATTTGTATTTGGAGAGGCTGAGTCAATGCGTTTATGGCCTACAGCTCATGCACACTACCATAAGACAAAATGCACTGGTATCACACAATAAAATCATCTTGTCTGTTAGTAGAATGCATCCTAAAACGTGCCTTTATGTGTTAAGCCTTCACAGAAGAGAGGTAATCTTCTCTTATTTTCATAATGCCATATACACCATTAAATACACAGTGTGCATGCCCCTAGAAACACTGCCAGTAATAGCCATTTCTATGTCATTTGCCTCTACAGGAAAAAGGGAAACACTTTTGAGAGCAAAAAATACCTACCTGCTCTTCATTCACACCCCCATTTCCTCAGGAAATCAAAAAAAGTGTTTTTAACGGCCTACCTTTAGTTCACAGCTGAATCTGACTTTCATCTCCATGGAATGAAACTTGGTTTGAAGCTTATCAAGGAACTGAATTAGTAAATGTCTGGACTATGGCACAGAAATGAACATGTACTGAGCAGGGCAGTCTGCAGGTCTCAGCAGCAATCAATAACCTTCTGCTAACACTATTCTGACTTTAGGCTCTACATGTTCAACTTCTGCTAAACAGAAAAAATTGGCAAATATTTAGCCAATTCAGTAACTTATTATTATTTTTAAATGAAACGTGACACCTCTTGAGGTCAGGTTCTAGCACAGTACTCTCAGCACAGAACAGTGATTTTAAACGCATAACTCCTCGACTTGATTTAACCACAGGCCAGGCATTACTCCCTTTATAAAATTAAGGTAATACAAAGACCACTCTATGAATACAGCGCTGGTCCCACCTGCTAAGCATCCCCTGCTCCTCGCCTCTAACGGCAGTAGCCCTGCGCAGGCCGTTTTGGGAGGGGACTCCGGACAGCGCTGCCCCAGGCCACTGCCTGCTTCGGCTGAAGCATCTCAGCCTGGTTTAGATTTTCTTGCCTGTTTAGGACTGTAATCTCCTGGTGGAAAAGGCTCTCAGATGTCTGGTGTGAGTCCCTGTCAAGCAGGCTCAAGAGAGCATGGGCTCAAGGACACAGAGATGCTTCAAGCGGAATGAAAATGTCATTGCCAACACCCTGACTCCTGGGGGCTCTGCCAGCGAACCAGCAGCCACCACACCAACCATACGGCACACTGAAACAGGCGTTCAGCAAGTGGTCCAGGTGAAGCAGCCTGTGGCACGTTCACGGGCATCGCTTCCCAGGCACTGCAGGGCCACGCAAAACCGACCAGCACAGTACACCAAGCACTGGCTTCAGGGGACAGTCTTAAAAGGGAAAAAATATTAATCCTACTTTCATACAATAATTTTGCACTCTTTATATGTTCTTCATTTAGTTTTCAACACCATTTAGCATTTGATTCTGTTACTAAGATATTCATGGCTATTCCTAGACTTCAATGCAAACAAAGCTGAGCCAGGAAACAGTGAAAGTTCGTGAGAGTATGACAATCTAATGCTCTACGGGCAAATGGCACAAACAGTAAATTTTACATATGGCATATCCAATCTGCTGTGTCTTTTACTCACCGTTTGATGACTTCGGTCACAGTAGCGCAGTCCAAAGTAATCTATCTCCACTAGGTTTAAGTGACGAAATACGTAGCCCAGGACAACCGACCCTTTCGTTGACTTCTGTGGGAAAGAATTTACAGAGCCTTTTCATAAAGACGCTCTGCCTTTGTCAGCTATGTGCGCTGGCATTCATGCATTCAGTTAGCTTTGTCTAAAAAAAAAAAAAAAAGCAGGCAGTTCCCGCTGCCTTTAACAAAAATTTCAGCTGTACAGAAGAAAATATTTTGTTCTCATACATGTTTAATCAATCTTTCTGTAAATACTATTAGGTAGCTGGCAGGTCAATAGTTACAAAATACAAAACAAACAAAAAACCAACGCTCAAGTGTACCTGTGTAAGAATGATCCTGGTGAACCTAGCATTTTTCCAGAAATTTTCTGTTCCCTGATCAAAATTCTAATCCCTATGACGTATTTTAATTCTAAAATCATGCTCTTCCTTTCAGTATGCGCCTGTCACTCACACTCTGACAACAAAGATCAGGAGGCGAAACTTTGCCTTTAAGATCTAAATTATACATCATTAGCTGCTCTGTTACTACTCTTTGTGAAGGAGGTTAGGTTTCATTTGTTTTCTTTTAAAATATTTTTGATAGTAGGATTGGGAGCAATCCAACACCCTGAACTGAAATAATCCCGTTGTTCTCTTGAACAGTATTTCATCAAGGGTCTACACCAGTATTTGCAAACAATGTTGGGGACGATATTGCAAACAACATTGTACTGTTGAGAATGCATTATAAAAAGCTCACTTCCACCTGAATGCCTCTTATTTGTCGGTTCGCCTGGCAGCCAACAGCACACACACTAGGAAGACTGAGAATAATTACACACAATGATCCCCCCTCAGAATCTATTATAGTCTTTGACTATTACAGTCCTAAATTCCACAAGAATATATGGACATAACTCATAATTAGGTTTTTGTTAACTGCTTGATATTGTATAAACTGCTAAATTGCAGTAAAATCACTGGAGAGAAAAGAAACAGGAAGAAGAAGCTGTGGGATATCGTTTGTGCTATTTCACTTTTTAGCCTACGAATAAATAAATTAAAAATTAAAATGGCAGTTACTATTGATTAAAAAATCGTTTAATTTAGCTTTGCTTGTGAAGTACCAACCACGTAACAACAGTGAAGATGCATCCATGTTTTTCAGCAGGTGCATTTGGTCAGGATTCGTATCTAGTCACACAGGCTGGGCCAATACAACAATTTCAGATGGCCACTCACACTCTAAGCAAGCCATGGCAAGCTAAACTTCCCTGGCAGGCTGGGAATTTGTATCCATGCTATTCATCAGATTTACTATATATTTGCTTAAACCAGGAGACGCTCTTGAAAGGTTCTCAGTGTGCAACAGTCTAAGGCCATCATACACATTGTTTACACTAAGCAACTGTAATTACTTATTACCCCAGCACGTACAGTGAGACTTCATGATCAGCCACAAAACAGAAAACAATTTGGGGGAATACACGATTAAGGTAAGCAGAAATTCACTAAATCTCATTTTAGCTTTGGATAAAGCAGAGCAATACAGTGATTTTATCATCAGATTCAACAACCAGAAAGTGAACTTGGGTTGTAAGAACAATGCGAGACAAGAACGAGCCCCTCTTAGCTGTCGAGTGACCTTCAGGAGCACTACTGCAGAATGAGAGAAGAAAAATAAAACACACCTTTTTTTTTTTTTTTAATGCAGGTTAATTAGAGAGCAAGGATTCAAGACTGAAGCAGTAACTTTCCTGACTCATTTTACCTTTATATCAGTTGTTTTTCAAAGAAGCAGAGATGTCCCACTAAAAAGCACGTAGTTATCGTCATCATTCATACGTCATGTAAGGCAAATTACCTTCAGCACTGAAAGGTGAGGTAACCTTCATCATTTAAACAGTACAACAATGTTGTGGGAACCTAGGATGGGACAGGTAACCCTAGAAATAGACACGGGAAAAGCTCAAAATAAACAAGCAGCCCTGACCTGCACGGATGAATAACAGTGACACTTCCAACTGGGTACTAAATGGTAAAAGAATATTATAGACAGAAGGAACTCCACCATCAGCTGCTCAGAGCCAGAGGGTTTTCACACAGTTAACCAAAGGGCGGTTACTAAACCCTTCCAGAAGGCATAAAAAGGGCTGCCTGCACCATGGATTGGCTTATGGGGACACGGAGTGGTGCCCACCAAAGGCACACTGAGCTTCTGTGACTGTGAAGCTCAAACCCGTTTGCTTTCAACGAGCTTGCCACTCGTTGTCTGACCAGTAAAGTTATTCACAGTGTCGGTTAGTTTTATTAGCCAAACTAAGAAAAAGTAATCCAGTGGCAAAAGACGAAGCTGTCAATTTTCCATTCAGGCATCTTACGATAGTAACGTACACTCCTGGGCGTAAGCAAAGATACTAACATAACAAAGAGGCTTAAGTCTTCTAGGAGTTTAACTTGCGTAACTCTGCGCCAGTTTAGGATTCAGCTAGCCTTCTCAGCTGGAAGCAGTCTCCTTCAGTCAGCTGAGGACCGCCACATGCTCTACGTAAAGAGTCTTCGGGACAGTTTTCCTCCCATGGAGGCTAAAGCTAGTGTGTTATCTCCAAGAAACATGCACGTTTCACACCTGGTTTGGCTGAAATTTGAGACTCCTTCCCTTTCAGAGATAAATGGTAACAATGCGTAAAAAGCTTTTTAACTGCTTTTTACTTTTATTGCTAGGCTGAGAGAAAACATAAATGCCTGTTTATTTATTCTCTTGACACAGCTCTGTTAACGCTTCCATCGTTGCAGGTCCTGCAGAAACGGGTGGTCCAGCTGCGGGGAAATGCTGAGAAAAACCATCCAGCTTGCAACGGCTTGGGGTTCTCCAGCTCTACAGCAGCAAGGTGCTCAATATCCTCAGCCAAAGGTCATCCTCAGCCAAAACAGACTGTGTGCAGCAGGCTCCGTAGCCCTCCTCGCCAATCCCTTTCACGTCCTTCAACAATGCCTGCACAGACACAGGGCAGTGCTTTGCAAGGGAACTGCCAGGCTGAGAGTCAGCAGGTATCCCCACACACCTCTAACCTCACCTTCCTTAACCTCATATTTTCCCATCATTGAGAAGCAACTCTTCAGGTAAAACACTGGCCCTTGCTGAAACCACTGCAACTTCATTTTCAATTAAAGTTCTCATTTTAAGCCACATGATTTCAAGGTTTCACGCAAGTAAATGGTGCCTTCAAGTGCAGTTAAGAAAGCCATTTTACAGATGAATCCCTAACTGGCTACTTCTCAGTCCTGAAATACATTTTTTACTGCATTTGAAGAAAGTTTTGCAAACTAAGAAAAAACATCTTATTTCCCCTGATAAAATTACAGCAAAATTCAGCAAAACGGCAAACTAAAATTATCAAAGGTGTTAACAAGATTTCACTCACACTGTAGTGATGCAGATATCAAGATTTCACTCACACTGCACTTCAAAAATTACATGATCTGCCTTGCATTAAGCTCAGACTTGCTAGAGGCTTGCATTCTTAGGGGTAAACCCAAGTACATTTGAAAATATCATCAGCAATGCTTTCAAGAGAGAACAAAGAATTGTTCAAATGAGTCATAACATCTTGCTTTACATGTTAGCACCATAGCTTCACAAACCAGAAAGTCAGGTTTCCACTGGCTAAAGAAAAGGACAGCCAGAAAATTCAGGAGAGATCTGATTTAACTATATTTTTTTAATCAAAAAGATACCATTCTTTTAAAAATGGTACACACAGTACTATATTTTAATGTATTCACACTACTGTATATTTAGTCACCAGGAATTCTTATCTTCCACACTGCTCATTGCTTTTCAGCTCCAGTGGGGTTTCTCTAGTTCAATTTTTTAAAATTTTCTCTTTTGCATTGTACACAGCAGTGCAGGCCAAATCAGATCCATGATCGATGTTAACTGAACTTAAAGACAAAGCAAGGCATGCAGCAATGTCTACCTCAGTAGGACCCTAGTCCCTCTCTTCAAATAAATGTGGTGTAGGTAGGGAAGCCTCTTTTTTGTTAAAAACAAAATAAAAAACACATCACCTGTTTTAGTTCAAGCACCCATCACGAAACCTTTCTCCTGAAAGCAATTCAATTCACAGATTCTATCTCTCACAACCTCACAAATGTTAAGGAACATGCATATGAATTCATGAGCTTTCGCTCAAAAAAAAAGGGCTTAAAACTTTGGTTGAACATAACCTTTCCCTTTTGAGATGCTCCCCCCCAACCATTTTTAGAGTCTATTGGAAAGTCAGACTTGATGATGAATTAGTTATACTGCTTATAGACAGGCAAGAGATAACAACACAGAACAAGAGCAGAAGGTTTCTAATACTGAACAAGGGCGTTTATATTAGTGTAGGGAAAAACAAGGAGGATGTTATGCGATGGACCATGGGCACCAGCACGTTCCCCGCTGGCACCCAGGGATGGGCAGTGAGCAAGCACAGCTCTTGACACCTGTGTCAGCACCATCCCATGCCCACTTTTCCCCCAAAACTCAAAAAGACCAGACAGCACTGCAGTTTTCCATCACCTTCCATCTATAAAAGCAGCACGGTACAGGCTCTAAAACCAAAGTTCTTGGTGGTCTTTACCAACACAGAGTAAGCACCGCTTTTCCTCAAGGCAGTCAACCAGCCAGGCCTCAATTTCAACACTGCATGTTCAAGCAGAAAAAATCTTTACATTAACATGCTAAATATTTACCAATATTCACGTAGATAAAACAGCTTGACCTTAGTTTGCAGAATGCATGTCCAAACAGAGAAGAATTTACATTAGTGTTAATTTATATGTGCAGACATTCCCCAACACAATCACATAACAGAAGTAAATACTTTCAGGAACTATTAACACATGCAAATATAACAACACATTATGCACACTACGCCTTAAGTATACATCATCAAAATGTACCATCCAACCTCTACTGATCCATCCCTCCCTCTCTCCTCTTCTTTCACTCACAGCAGACACGCCAACCTGTTTTCAGAGTCTGTTTCCTGAGAACTCGACATGAATTTATGGACACATGCACAGACCTCTCCATCTCTGTTCCCAAGAACTCAACACAGCGTCTGATCTGCTTGCTGGATGCAACCTACGGCACTGACTTCTAAGTGCTGTATGTTAAGATGCCTGTAGACTCGTTTGGTTTTCACTAACGGTCAATCTAATGCACTCCAGTTAGAAAATGCTGTTCTAGAAAAATGTCTGAAGATGCATTTTATTTGGCTGGTTTTGCAATTAGTGTATCTGTCCTGAATTTATAAATACCTCTAAAAATCCACCTAGGGGCCAACTCCTTAAGAGAAGGGAAGAGTCCCAGGAGCAGGGTCTCCAGTTACTTAAACTTCTCCCCTTGTAACTACTGGCTAGAGGACACTTAGAGGCTTTGTCACTGATAGATGTAAACTGATCTACTTGACTCTGAGAAAGGACATATAACAGAAAAAACTTAAAAAGGAATATTTAACAAAATATTTGGCTTACGGGACACTACTTCAGTTCAGTGAGCTCCTTTTTTGGGGTCAGATATAAGCAACTGTATTTACTTGGTATACTAATACAATTTGTACATGCACACACATCATGAGAAATGCTCCAAGTAGGAATCAAACACCAGTGAAGACAACAAAGGGCAATGAGAGTGAACAAATAAGTAATGGAAAGACAACTAAATTTTAGAAATGTAATTAAATACTACTGCTTTAAAATTGATGTCTCATCAGCTATGAACGATATTTTGTAAGATGGCAGCAGTTCTGCGTAGATGGATTCTGGCCATAAAAATCTGTTCACTGATCTATCCCCTAATACTAACATTATCCAGTTCATTAACATCTGTGCTTACCATACGACAAACGCGTTAAGGTACCAATAATAACACATTTCAACTTTTCACAGAAAAGAGCTCTTCTGAATAATTGAATACCAATGATCATTTCCATCATTTGAATTCACTTTGAATAGTTCCTACATCAAAGAAAGAAACTATTATAATAATAATGAAATTCAAAAATATAGCATACAACCACTCCTTTGGAATGGTTAAGATATTGGTTACTATCATTTTTCTGCTTTTCAGGAAATACTCTTCAAACATAGCTGTGTGACCCGGTGTACCACCTTGGCAGTCAGGATCTCTGCGCATCCTGATGAGGGATGCTCCAGAAACAGACCACCAGCACCTGGCGAGGCAGAAGACAAGTACATGCAAATTTGTAAAGCACACACTTCTCATGCACTCTTACAGATTTATTTTAAATAATTCCCCGTGAATATGGAAGACACATCCCTTTGGACCCACCAAAGGCTGCGAAGCCGCGAGACAGGAGGAGGCCCTTGTCTCTCGGAAGCTGCGAGC
>Ga0065711_1034447_pt1 | contig 23755 bp, 10 predicted proteins | sample Hoacrofraction12_FD_59098 | JGI IMG/M metagenome (GOLD analysis project Ga0065711, IMG submission 59098) | Hoatzin crop microbial communities from Cojedes, Venezuela - Epithelial fraction 12 v2 (version 2) | ecosystem: Host-associated > Birds > Digestive system > Esophagus > Crop | place...
CTGGGCTTGTTCAGCCTGGAGAAGAGAAGGCTGCGAGGGGACCTAATAAATGCTTATAAATATCTGCAGGGTGGGTGTCAGGAGGACGGGGCCAGACTCTTTCCAGTGGTGCCCAGCAACAGGACAAGGGGCAATGGGCACAAACTGAAGCACAAGAAGCTCCAGCTGAACATGAGGAAGAACTTCTTCACTCTGAGGGTGACAGAGCCCTGGAACAGGCTGCCCAGGGAGGCTGTGGAGTCTCCCTTTCTGGAGACATTCAAGACCCCCCCTGGACGCGGTCCTGTGCAGCCTGCTCTGGGTGACCCCGCTTTGGCAGGGGGTTGGACTAGATGACCCACAGAGGCCCCTTCCAACCCCTGACGTCCTGTGATTCTGGGATCACAAAATACAGAAAAGCTCCTTCCAAATCAAGGATGTTGCAACTCCAAAGAACTACTAAGGTGAAAGCTATTTTATTTATCCTCAGTCCCTAAAACAGTTCAACTTGGGGTGAGGGGGGAAGAACAGGGAGAGCAGAGAGGAAAGGGAATAGAAGTTAGTTGCTGAATTTGTGAAAGATAATGCATTCATTGTATTTCAGAAGTTAAAATATTTCAGTGCACAATATTTCAGTCTCAAATTATTTAAAAAACAAACAAAAAAAGCAAACAAAAAAGAACCCCCAAAACCAGAGTTGGAACCAGACACTGTCAGCAACATCTCACCACTACCTTCCGAGACTCCATGCAGCTGACTTTCTTCACCTCACAGCCTGGCTCTCACTCTGAATCCACCTCCTCCTACATGCACACACCCCCCCACGCCTACATACACATATATTCCACCCCACTAAGGACAGCATGCTCACACTGAATTTCTACCTGCCAAAGACAGCTGTGTCCTACTTTCATGAAAGTCTAGCAAAACAAAAGCACCTTTTACTGGTTCCACTAAGGAAATGCCCAGTTCTGAAGTTACAGAGACCGCTAGATTGTGACGGGTAAGACAGGAAAAATATGCTCTTTAAAAGTCGTTGCCTACTGATAGAAGAGGCAGGATTGAACCAGAAGCAGCATCCCTTTGCAACACCTTGGTTGCCTATACAATGAAATTATGGAGAGCTGGGGCTCTGGAACAAGAGTTTCTGAGGACGTTTCATTGAGGCTAGCATACCCCAGTAGGTTTTGGTTCAGAAAATGAAGCGCACTGTAAAGAGATGACGTGTATTTCCTCATTTTCCATGCCAGAAATATAATATGAAATTAAAAACTGAAGCTTTATTTCATAGAGGCCACAAAAAGCAGTGTCCTTTTATATAAAAGTAGAAAGCCTCCAAGCATCCATAACACTCTTTCAATGAGCATTGCTCAATAAATGTTGCAACCTTGAAGCTTTTAAATGTATTAAAGTGATGATATCATCGCTTTAAAGGCACTTCAACAGAACATTACGAGGGAAACAATCGCCTATTTTCAAACTCAAAATAACAGTAACCAAGCTGATGAAAAGCGTTTTCCGCTAAAAATATTTCCAGTATCTGCATTTATAGGCTTCTATAGGTAAGAGCAGCAAACAATAGACAAAATTCCAAAATAACAACAAAGCCCCCATGAATTAATATCGCACAATAAACATTTCATTTAAGTTTCAAGAGATACACGCTGTGAAAGCATGGTTTTTAAGTTATAGTGAATAAGCAGAAAAACTAAATAATAAATATTTGGAAGATATAATATTTCCACCTATTGTATTTAAAAGCTCAAAAATGTATTCAATTCCATGTCTACAGCTGCTCTGAAAGCCCCATTGAATATATTGCCTTTGTTTGTTTAGGTTATGCACAAACAAATATTGGGATGACAGCTGAAGACACATCCTTGAAGTAGGCTACCCAATAAATTTGGAAAGAGAATGAAGAGGAGGAGGAATAAAAACGTCTGGCTGTGTGAGATTCTCTTTGTTGCCTGCTTGTTAAGGAATCCTTCTGGCACAACTGAGGGGATTATGAATTCACATGTGAATTTATCCCCTATTAAACTTTTAGTAAAAGGGTCAGTTAGCAGGAATGATAAAGCTCAGGCACACCAGTCACATGCTGGCAGAGCATCTGTGACTTGCTCTGCTTGGGCCGATCGCTGGTTTCTGGCTTTAACATCAGAGGAAGCTACGGGGCAGGGTGGAAAACAGCTCACTTCTGAAAAGACTGGACACAGCGCAAAGCACAGCTTCACAGCAGACAAAGGCAGCACGACTTCGGGTCACACTGCGGTGGGGTGGGTTTTTTTTTATTTAAAGGGAGCACTAAAGAGACAATCCAGGCTAAAAAATCTCACATCTCACCAGCAAGGGTTCTCACTACTCCCCTTAAGACTTCTGTAGCACTTTGGCTACTCACATCTTCCTCTTTTCCACCACAAGAACTGCTCCTGGTGGGCTACCTCAGCTTCCAAGCAGCGCTCCTGGACTCCCAGGTGTGTCACTGCTATACAGGCGGCAGTTAAAACCACGCTCTGTCCTTGCCAGTGCTGAAGCCTGATCAACATTTACATCTGCACATCACCTCAACATTGCATACTCTTTGACGCAACGTTACGCAGAGGGCAATCCTGTTTGACCCCTCCTACCATCACATCACTTCTGCAAGAGATTTGGCTCAAGCTTTTGGGGTGAACAGAAAAGCACAAGGGCCAGCAACAACTCAGCAGCTTCAGCCAAGATCCAAAACTCTCCTTCCTCGTGACGAGAGGTTCTGTGGAGCTGGCCGGCACACTCTCACCAGGCAGCGTGTCCTGACACCTTGCTTGTCTTCTCAGGCTCTTCATCACCACTGCTGGGCACCACGTGGTCTCTAAGGAGCCATTCACCTAACACTCCCCCACAGTGCTGGCAGCACATGCCTTGGCCTCTGAGCTGAGATGACAGGTCTGCAGGCTGGCCGAGGCCGAGGCACCAGCGTCCCGCACCACGGGGAAGGATCTGCCACGGACAGGACTGTGCTGGGAGGCACCCACTCCCGTCCATTGATCTATTTTTAAACACAAAAAAAGTCTGACCTCCAGAAAACTTTCACCAGGCTTTGAAGGAAGGGTATTATAAATTGACCTTCTAGACATACTGTACAGAAAAGCAAAGATTTTGTCTGAAATCATACTTCATTTGCCCATCAAAGACAATGTGACAACATTTTTCAAAGTTCTCCACAAAAGATAAATAGTGAAAACCGGGTCACAAATATATAAATTTCTTTGAGGTAGAAGAGGACAATTAGTCTGGATTAAACTTGCTTTCTGCTCACTACACGCTCAGAGTCACCCGAGATTCTGTAGTTACACCTTTGCTTTTTCTGCCCACTGTGGTTCGACCAGGAGTGTTCCTGGAGAAGGGGGGTTTACGCTACCGGGTCAGCTTTAGTCTGCAGCACAATTTACATAGCATCTTTTTCTGGTTCCTGCACGGATGAATATCCCAGCACTTCTGTCAAACATCTGTCTACAGAAGTTCAGACTTCACTTCAGCACCATTTCTACCATCATTCAAATTGCTTCCACTGTTAACAAAGAAAAAATTAACTTAGCTGCAACCAAACTAGATAAATTTTTTTTTTTTACATTTTGTGTTTTCATATTAGATAAGAGGGGATTTTTCTATGTTTGAAAGAACAGGCTTACTACTTAAGCCGTCTTTTTCCCAACTCTTGTTTTTAATCTCTTCCACATGCTTGATTTGACTGTGCTATTGCTGCACCTCCAATTCCATATGATGCGATTGTGCTGCATGGCTTAACATACGAAAACAACCAAAGATCGGAACATTTAACACCGGCAAAATAATCTCCAATTACTGTCTTCAGTCAGACTGCAAACCAAACAAATAAGGCAGACAGACATATGCCATGCTAACACACTCGTGCAACAAGATTTAAAAACACAAAAACAATTTCTAAAACCAGCAGTGATTTACAATAGCTCTATGCTCTCCAAGACGGGGCTCTTACAATTTATATTGTTCTAAAGAAGGAGGATCGGAGATCTGTAACGCCGTGCAACTGTGCGTCAGCCAGCCATCAGATAACAGTATTTTTGTAACATAATGAGGAATACACTCACAAGTGCCTTCACCTTCCCCAGGCACTCCTCAACGGCTGTCTTTTTTCCCCACACACAGAGAGAAAGTGAATAGCCATTGAAATCATTTCAATTTCTTCTTTAAAAAAAAAAATATAAATAAAGCAAGTTTTCTATTATACAGTTTGGAGAATTTGGGGTTTTGTTGTCAGAATTTGCCTCTTTTTTTCTCTATTCTATTTAGAAAGAAGAGTACAATGAAGAAAAGCAAGTGGGTTTGCCATCAAAAGCCTTCATTGCTCTGACACACAAACACCTGTCAGTGGAAAAAGTCTTCAACTTCTTTGCTTCTCTTTGCTCTGAAGCAAACACGCATGAAGCTTTCAGACTATTTTCTTCCAGTGTTTTGAAGTACCTTTCAGTTCACATGAAGGCTAACAATTGCAGAGAAGCAGAAGAGAAGGAAAAACTGGCACAACGGAGAGTCTGAGGAACAGCGAAAGCCTCCCTGCTTAGAGTTCTTCTTTTGTTGCACGCTCTCACGGCACACCCATTTAAAGCACAGCCAAAACGATCTGTAAAAATCAGGCGAAATATTTCAAAAGTTGAATTCCTAATGTAAATTTCTTCCCCTGTAAATTTCTTCTTCCCAGTGAGATTTACACAATAGCATAAGAGCACAATGTATTTAACAATGAACTACAGTTCACATAAAATTACAATTTACAGACAGTTTACACAAGAATGTCTTGCACTGAAATAGTTATCCCTAATTATCTTAATCAGCCTGTAACTGATAGAACAGCGACAGCAGATTAGAGAGGTTTCATGGCTAACATAATGACTACTGCAACAAGAACCAACATTTTTAGAAACTGTATGAAAAATAACAGATTATTTTGAAATTCCTGTTGCCAACAGCCACATCACTGGGAGTAAGCTTGCTAATTTTGTAAGAAAAAATCCCAAAATATCAGCATGTTTCACTGACACGAAGTTAAAACTTTACAAATCTGACATTAAAAAAAACAAAAAGAAAACTCGCAGAAGCATTGAGCGAGCGATCTCGTGACCACAAAGCGTGTCCTTCTCGTGGATTAGTAAACCCTCACTTTCATCTGATGAAGCAGTTCTTTCTCCGACCCCCGGTGCTCACCCACCCCTATCAATCCAGGGATACCTCATCTCTGAAACAATTACACTTGAGGAGTTTTGAGCTCCTAGTTCAGACTAATCCATCTAAAGACAGAAGCACCTTTCAAGCTTCCATTTGACACAAGCCCATCGTTCATCATTTGCTGGTGCATATGCGTTTTGCTGACAGAGCTCCATTACCAGAAAAGGCTCAGTAAGTAAAGCTGATTTGAAACAACTATATATTATAGGTAGCCTGCATGAGACACGCTGATTTGGAGTCTAGAAAACCACCACATAAAAAAAAAAGAGGGGGGAGGGGGCGCTGAAAAGAAGTGTTTAATTATTAAAATACTTTCACTCCTTACCAACTGCTGCAATGTGATTTATTAGTGTTAATTTGCAATTTATTTGGGGAACAAGGGAAGAGAAATTTAACTCTATGTAGCAAGTACATAACGTTCTCTGTAATTCTTGGGCCAGAAATGTTTTTTTCTTTGATTAATAATAAAATGCTGCACCACTGCTATCAAAACACAGACACCCACCAACTTCAGCGTGCTGTAAGATCATCACAGCTGGAAAACTGTACGCTGAACCAGAAATTCAGCAGCACAAGCAAGAACACATTTGATTCTATTTTTTGACCAAACAATGACATAATTCAGATAACATTAACGAGGTACTTCTGTAGTATCTTTGGCAACTATAAGTGATTTACCAACATGCATTAAGCTTCAGCATTCTGTGTGGTTTAGCGTTTCAGTCCATTTTACAAATGCAAGCGTAGGGCAGAGAGGTTAAGTAATGTACTCAACATCCACATTTTCTTATTCGTCACTTTAGATAATCAACCTTATGATTATAGGGGGGGGGGGATGAGAAGGTTTGGTCAGTTGGGCTGTGCATAACTCAACCATCAGTTTGGTTTTCTGGGGTTTTTTTGGGGGGTGGGGGTGGTTTTTTGGGGTTTTCTTTATTATTTTTTTTAAGAGAGTCAAGTAGTTAAAAAAAAAAAACAAACAGGGAGGATGGGAATAAGAGACAGTAGCAAAATAAAGGGTCTGTCAATGAAGTACAACTAGCCTGCAAGAAGGTCCTTTTAGGCTCGAGGTTAAAAACAAAACACTTACATGAAGCCAAGGAGGTATGGGCTCAGCCTAAATGTCAAGCAATAGTTCTACCACTGGTGTTTTACATGCTTTGCTGTGAAAAAGACAGAGCGCTACTTCCCAGAACATTCAGACATGTTACACTCAGGCCAATTTCATGGGGGAAGAGGGAGATAGAACAGAAACAGAGAAAGTCAGCAGCTGAAATAATGACACTGCAACATGATTTCAGGATCTATCTTCAAGATATAGCCAGATAAGGTCCATTCCAGCATCCAATATTCTTTTCTGTTTCACTGACTGGAATGAAATAAGAAGTTAAAAATGAAAACAGAGATGCAGAGTCTGTTGCTTTCTTGAAGAGGAATTAAGTTCTGTGCTTCAATTCGAGAGAACGGGGCTTCAAGTTCTACCCAGGTTACAAGTTTTGTACATTAGAGACACAGTTTTCAGCCTGTCAACACAGTACGAAGAGCAATATGTGGGAGTAACAGCCAAAACACATCACTGGGATGAAAATAAGTATCTTGATACTCCATGGTTCCTTAGACATTTGACTTCTTCATTTCAACAGATCTGTTTGTGACACTAGTTTTCTGAATCGATAGGAAGCATTCAAGTCACGTGTGATGGGTTCCTTCTGTAGATACTGTGAATGCTTCTCCCAGAAGACTGCATAGGAAGCCAAGACTGAAGGCAGCCTGATGTGCTCTTTGCCCTCTTCAGCCTAGGTGTTCAAGAAGCTACCTCAGACTGCTCCGTGACACAGAATCAGCACCAGCATGCCCCAAGGCATTTGAGTGCCAAAAAAAAGGGTCAATCTCTCCAATTTTACAGCACACTTGATATATCACAATAGCAAAGCTGGAACATGATTGAATACCTTAAGGAAATTCACATTTATGCACACAAAAACAACCTCCAAATTCAGCAGAAGAAATTTGTCTCATTACCTTCTCACCTCCCATACTGGGAGTCGTGGTCACCATACTCATTTCTGGAGTATTAAGTACCAAACACACATTCTTTTCCCTGTTATCATCTAAGGAAATGAAGAGACAGGCAAAGCGCCCCATGTACTTTCCTGATGTGCTTTTAGATAGCTTGGGTGATGACCTAACTTAACTAAAACAACCTAATTATCTTCAGTTGTGAAGAAATAGACTTCCTCTTCTCCTCTACGGAGAAAGTTTTATTCCCCCAGCCAAACCACAAACACATTCTTTTTGTTTAAAGGCTGCTGCACTGACACGGAAATGGTGTCTTGATTTACAGATATCTCACTTAGAATTATTCCATTTTTTAAGTATTTTTTAATGAAAGGTAGAAAGTATGTAAGCTGCAGGTGGGAAAAAAAAAAATCAACGGGGCGGACAGCAACAAAAATCCAAAGAGTGCTCTAATGATCAGACTAAAACAGAAGGCACGCAGCTCCCTGGGATTCTATTTTGTAACTTATGGTTACATTAGGGAAAAAAATAAAACAACAAAAACAAAACCAATCAAAATTACCACAAGGTACAGACGCCCTGAAACGGCTGAAGTCGAGTGAGCCTCCAGAGCCAATGGGGGATGAGGGGGAATCAGGGTATATGCGTGTGTTAGAAAAATGTTAAAACATATTCAATTACCTGTAGTTCAGCTCTATGTTCTACGGCGATCAGCCAGCGCCAGGCACAGGCTGTGACACTTCTGAGGCAATTAGAAGGGAAAACATCTCGGTTCAGCAAAGACCAACCAGTGCCTTCTGGAGCCGCAGCGGTCACCCAGTTATCCCTCCCTCCTCCTCTGTTTGAGCACCCGTTTCAGAACAGCACAGGTAAACCAGCTTGTCGTGATCTGAGGAAGCTCAAGAACAATTTTTAAATGCTCCATTTTATAAATTTTTATTTTAGTGAACATTATATGAACTTTTAGCATGATAATAGCTGATACTAAAGTTCAGTCCATTTCCAAAGGTACAGGAAATGCTTAAGAGTTTCAAACATGTTTTGATCCTCACTAGCATTTTTATATTTTTTTCAACATGGATCTAGAACACAAGCACTTAAAACCTGACCTTTAGGTTTATTCTAAATACATACCCCATCTATAGGCTGGGTATTAAGACATACTTTTGAAGAATTATATCACATTTCAAAAGAGTTTATCTTATTTTAAATAATTTATAAAAATATCCAGGTTCTATCCAGGATGTGTCTTCGTACTTACTTGGAAACATCATGAAGAAAAACAATATAGAAAGTCAACCCAGCCAGGTTTTAAGAAGTGATAACGTAACCATCAGCAGTAGAAAAGGTTGCTTCCTCATTACTGCTTCTGCGCTCTTAGAGCTTTGGATAAGCTGTACAGCTTATAGCAGCTGGTCAACTCTCTCATATTCAACTATTTTTTTGGTAAAAAAAAAAAAGCTCTGCAGCAAGCTAATGACTGTGTACGTAATTATTTACTTTCAGAAGCATTAGTCTTCACCTGTAAAAACTATACACTATTTTGGAAAACACACCTGTTTACAGAGAATAAAAACAACTTTTTTGACCTTCTTGGTGTGCACATCTGATGTCACGTTTTGCTAATGAAACGAACCTTCCCACTGAACAGTCACTCTGGCTACGCAAGAAATGTGGTAGCATATTCTGCTCCACACATCACTGCCAAAATTGCCTCTGATGTTTCAAAATGCAAAATAACGATTCTGTATTAAAGCTTGATGCAAGGTCTTTATTAAACAAACTAGCTTTCGAACTCCGGGAGACAATCTAGAGATGATCAGTCCTGAATTTCACCTCTTCTACCGACCAAAACGGGACACTGAAGTACAACACACTCACACCTGACAAGGGTTGGACCTAAACCTATGGCATGTTGATTCTACACAGCCGTCACAAACCTTGTTCAGACAAAGGTTTCATCCGAAATACTTCTGAAGAAAGGGGAAGTTTGCTGTGATTAAATTCCTTTCCACTGTTTCTTATACGATTTCTTCCTCTACCACAGCACCAGCCACTTTTGGCAATACATCATTAGACAAAGTGGACCGTTGTTCTGGTTCTCCCACAAATTAACTGCCACATACGCTTTAATTCACACCAAAAGAAAAAAAAAATGTGAAGTTTAAAGTAACATGGTTTAGGTTAATTTAAAAAATTAATTTATTCCAGGCCCCATTTTGCCACAAACTGAAGACACGTGCATGCTCTTTAGCGGATTACTCACAAGCACGGTCAGGAGTGATGCATATAAAATGGCTAATGGTAGCGTGTTACCCATTTTTTATTTACTACACAAATAGAGCACACTGAAAATGAACATAAGGTCCTGCAGGGCAAGCTATGTGTTCTGCAGATATAAAGTCATTGCTCTTCAAGAAAAAAAATTCAGATGCAGTGGTTACAATAGAGAACAGTTAAGTGTGTAAAGAATGGGAACATACATCAAAATACGAGTTCATATTTTCTAGGGAAGATCAACAGTGATACTGATGCTACGAGTCTCCTATTTTTCATTTAGTAGACCTGAAAACTAAATTATTAACAGTGGACCACTCCACATCAGTCAAAAAGACTGAACTGGAGACCTTTTGCCTGAGGTTAGACTCTCAGACACTCCAATCAGCACATTTAAACTCTTAAATATGATGTTGCCTTCAGTATTTTTTCTATCTAGCTTCAAGAGCAATTTATGATCTTATGAGAGACAGATGCCCAGAGTGAAAAAATTGACCTGTCTTTTTCACAGGACGTGCAAACTTCAAGAACCTTGAACCTTTCTAATCCGTCAACAAAATACTTGCCTTCAGTCACCAGATGGATATTTGTAAAATAAAAATAAAAGCCACACACACAATATTGAGACTAACAGTTCAGCAATGAGACAGAATCCCAGCAGAATATGCACGTGCGTATTGATGCAAGCAAGGGAGAGAGCAAAGATGCAACAGAAACAACGTAAACATAACAACGAAATCTCTCTGCTTACCCAGTTTGTTACAATAATAAAGCGGCACAGGTGGGATAAGCAATTAAAAAAAGAAATAATGTTTGCTTCAAAGAAGATATCGGAGACTACAACAGACTTCCATCAAGGTCAGTAACTTTTTGTAATAGTTGCTTACCTGCTAATTTAAATGTATTCCTTGTGCATTATATTGTTCACTAACGACATACATCATCTCTAGTCTAACTCTGTCACAACAGCTAGAAGTATGGGATGCAGATTATGTTCAGGCTTTACTTTCCAAGTAGTAACAATGCTAAAAATGCATTTGAATAGTTCAAAAGAACACAGGCTACTTTTATTCCAGACTGTATATATGGCTATATCCCAGTTTCAGTCAGAGGTCAGCAAAGCATGTTTATTTGACCGGCTTCTACATACTCAACCTGTCTCCTCATGTACTCAAGAACTGAATACTGGAGTGCACACATCGACAAAGTAAAAGTGATCCATCAGGCTGCAACATGATCCAGCCAAGGAGAAAGCAATCCCTGAGGGAGAGATGCGATATGTACCCTAAGCATCAGAGCTCTCTATCTCTTGAAGGCACTGTCAGGAGTAAAGGGAAACGTATATACTTCGACTACCACAACTGCAACAGAATTCTCATTTTTTTTTAATCCTTAACACTAGACAGTTCACAAAATACTGACCAGCTTTACAGGTGGTTGCTCTCTTTCCTTCTCACCTACTAGCAGGTAACCTAAGAACATGCCAACCCCAAATACCCACTTCATGCTGGTAAATGACTAGAAGGACTACACCTCGGCTGCTTCTAGGTATAACACTAATTCAAGAAACAAAATAATTGGAGAAGACAGAATCACACTGAGTTACACCTTTGTCGTATCTGCCAGCAGTGTCTGAAGTCCAAAATACTCAGCGGTGTAGCACCTTAAACACACACCTATGACAAGACCACCACAAATTAGCACATGAACATCATTCTGCATTTTCTAGTTTAACATAAATTACATTCACATCCAAAGACAACTGAAAAGCTTAAAGCATAAGCTTTGCAGGACTGGAAGGCCAAGACAGTTCAAATGAGCATCGTTTGTTGCTAAGCCGGGTTTTAATGTTGTTTGAAAACCCTTTGCTCTAACAGAAAGAGGTGTAAAATACTTCTGCAGCGAGCTCCCCACTGAACCACCAGCAATTTGGCAAGCCAGATGAGCTGGCATGTCAGAGCACTTCATCAGTTCATGAAGACCAATAGCTTGTCGGTAAAAATTTGCGAGAGCCTAATGCACTCTGACAATCGACAAAGGTTATTAAAGGGCAGCTTGTGGGAGTATAATTGCTTTGTGACTTTATCGCTATTAACAGAAAGAACGAACGTCGGCAGAGAGTTAACACCATGAGACGTGAGTACAGGAATCCACCAAGGTCTTGACTCAGCAAAGCACATAAGGACATTAATTCCACCCCTGCATTACAAAACAATTAAGAACATGGTTAAGCGCATGCTACTTGCCGACCATTAATTGGAGGAAAAAGCAGTCATCTTCCAAGGTGCCATGACGGTCTACACTATGGTACAGACAGACTGTGATACTGCTGTGCTGGCACAGGCTTTCTATGGATGATAAAAGGATTCTTACCAACTTTGCTGTCGTCTTTACACAGATTCTGCTGAATAAGTTACAGGATAACTGAAAGTTTGCAAGGACTCAATCTTCACAGCTCTGTCCACAACATGCAGGGTTTCCCCAAGAAAAACCCGAGGGTTTTTTGCAAGCACCAGTTTCTCCATGTTTCTCAAAAATACTTACCAAAGCTGAGGTGTAAATCAATTTATATTACTGTAATTTAATTGTTTCAAAATAGGAGGCGGCGGAGGAACACCAGAGAGAAATCTGACAAGGTTAAAAGGAGACTGGGGAAAAGTTTAGGCCTAACACACTAAATAAAAATCAATCAAGCTGACTTCTCAAGAATTACAAAGTAAGATATATCACACCACTGCTCCAAGTGAGGGGACATGAGGGACAGGACTCCCAACCACACAGCAGCACTTGCTTCGTACAGAAATGAAGTCCTACAGGTTAACTCTTAGCTCCCTGCAAAGCACCAGCCCCCGGCAAAGCTGAGGTGAGAGCGCCGATGCCTCACATTCAGCAAGCGAGGAATTCGCTGCGAGCCCGAAGCCCTGCCTTGCTCCTGGGCAATGCTTCCACTTACCCGTGAGGCTCCAGACTTTGCTTTCGTGGGGAGAGCTGCACCTTCCTCCTCCTGTGCCTGCTGCAACACGGAATGCCCAAGCTGCAAAGTGTTTTCTGAAAAGGCTGTGTCCCACTGCAAACCCTGCCCCTCCTCAAAACGGCATCAGCTGACAAGGCAAATGGCATATTCAGAAGGGTAGATAATAGGACAAAATGTTTAGATACTTACTTTATACCAACAGCCCAATCTACACAACAGGGAAAGAAAAAAACCATATTCACAAAACAAGAGATTGCTCAGTATGATCACAGGCGGCTTGAATTTGGTTGTACCACTGGGTTTTTTGTGGGGTTTTTTAAGCACAATGTGTTGTATAAGCAGCTACTCTAAGCCTACGTGGCTTTTCTTTTAGTAAAAAGGATGCATGGGGCCCTCAGACTTTAGGCAGAGTGCAACTGGCTAACTGATACCAACTACGGAAGGATCAAGCAACAATTACTAAGCCCCATTTTAAACACCTCCCCAGTTATTTCTGTACATTTTCTATGTCCTTGGAGTTAAGTAGTACAACAAACTAAAGGAACTTTATCAAAGTCATAAACACCCATTTCTGACCTAACTTTAAAGAAAAAGGCTTTTAGAAGGTTTGTGTGACACCCCCCCCCTCTGGAATCCTTTGTACCCCCAGCAGCCAACAGACACTTGGCCTCCCAGCTCCCCCAGTGTCTCAGCCCAGATACTGGTACTGACTACTGGTCTGAGACTTTTGCTGAAGTCACAGTGTAAGACTTACACTGAGCCATCACCTCTTTCCTGCCACTCACATAACTAACCTCAACTCCTTTTTAGCCTTATTGCCTAGCATTATCTGTAAAACTAGTGCAATCCACCTCACTTTACCAATTAGCTTTCTCTTTAACCCATTCAATGATGGAATACTGTCTGTGTTTTATTCACAGGCTTTCTCTGTTGCTGATGACAACATCATCTGAACAAATACTGTGACTGGTCTTATTCCCAGCATTTGATAGACAAAGGCCAGTTTCACTAAGTCACACATCTATAAACGAAATGATGTTTGAAAACAATCCCCCCCCCCCATTAGTAGATGAGGCTGCTACAGTTCTTCAGCAGAGGAAACTTACTACCTCCAAGTAAAGTTTGCGCTGAACTGTTGGAGCCGGTCAATCAGTACCAATGCTATTCAGGAGCAGCTGGGTATGGCCTCCAGCCACATGGCAGAGATTATTCTTGCATAACATCCACCCACATGAAGTAGCTATGTTTCAGGAGTGAAGACAACTTGCTTAACAACCTTCTGTTGTTCTGTTCAATATTAAGACCCCCAGAGACAGACAAAGTAGAAAGGGAAAAGCAGGGGTGGGGTGGTGGCGACAGAAGCGAGAAGAATCTGAACCAATGCTCCTTCAAGAATGATTCACTGTTTTTTTTTATTTCAACACACCATAAAAAACAATCTTTCTCAAAACAGAGTTGCTTGGGTAATACATGATGTCATCATAAATCATATTTTCTTCTTCTGTCAGTGTCAGCAGTTTTCTTGGACTTCTTTGAAGGAGGGGAAAAAAAAATAAATAGAAGAGCCAGAACCATCTTCCAGCTTTGGCAGAAAAGGGCCTTTTTGTTTCCAAGACATTTGTCTTCACATAACCCACCACCACCCTCCTGTAGGAGTCACGCAATGAGAAGGTATCAAAAAGCATTATCAAAATGCAAAGCCAATGTCAACAGAAAACGCCTTTCTACTCTTTCCAAACATCAGCTTCTTTAGTTGTCACCTTATTTCCTCTCCAGTGGAGTAAATGTACATTTGTTCACATTTAAGACAAGGATTAATCTAATCTATGCCAGAAGGACGTTCAGACCATTCAACAGGACAGCACCACATCACAGCAGTCATGAACTGAAAGTAAATCGTACATTAACAACAAAGCATTCACCCTTCTCTACTTTTGCCCCTTCTTTTCAGCTTTCATGAAATCATGTAATGCTTTTTGCTTCTTCTTATTCAACTAATTATTATTTGTGCACAAAGTATAAACTGATTTTTATTCTGATTCCTGTTCTCCACAACGACCTCCAATTACTACAAAGAAATCTCTTCACAGGACTAAGATGGTTGATGAAGCATTGATGAGCAGTAACAAGAAAACAGGACAAAGCCCTTAACATAAGGCTTAAGTTTAATACACTTCAAGACTTTTATTACTGATGGGGCTTATAAATTATAGTAAATACCATGATATTTACCTTCCTCCTCTACAGATACATAAAATATACTTTATGTCTGCTTATGCAATATAAAAATTCCTGAACCTCCTACCTCGGAGTTCATGACTGTAGCATGCACTACTTTAATATTAGACCTACCAGCTTTAACAAGGAGACAACAGCAACACACTCTATTTTATTTTCCCCTCTCTCGTCTTCCAGTCTGTATACACTCTTCTGACATAGCAAGTGGACAACGGCTGCACCATCTACAACAGACTTGCAATAAATAGAGTAACACATATTTGTGAAGAAGTTCCACTTTGATGTATTGAAAGCAGTAACTGTCCTACTGATTTAAAGAAAAGGCAAAAGTACAGATAGGTGCTGCAGAAACATATGGTTGGCAGGCACCACACTATCAAGCGAGAGAAGATACCTGGAAGCAGAGGAAACATTTTTGTAGTCACACAGATTAGAAGAATTTGTGGGAATAAAGCGGAAGCCAACAAAACTGTCCAAAACTGGGTCATCCAAGGAGGCAGGCAGGCAGCACAGGAGTGATTTGAGAAGAACTGAATACAGAGCAATCAGAAACGTCAGCACAACGGAGCAGCAGAGGAGTTCCCTGTATTTGCAAACCAATATACTATCATTAGAATGTATCAAAACAGACAAGTGAAACGTCCATTCTGTACTCTTCCAAAATCTCAGCATTCTGGCAGGGACAAAGCCTGTTAGAACCCATGGCACAGAACAGAATCCACTCATCAGGAGGTCCCAAACAACTAAGGAAATACAGAAGAGAGAAAAGCAAGTTCTGCAAACTATTTAAAACTTAGTCTGTTCTTAGTTTATGATTGCAATTTACATTTTGAAGACTTCTCAGGTCTTCGGTTTCATTTTCAAACATCCAAGGGAAAATAAAAACAATGCAGGGCTCATGTTAAATGGATCCTCCACTGAGAAAAACACATCTCTATTAAAGGAAGATAAATATAGCATATATATAGCCTGGATGTAATAAAGTTACGTAGGCATTTTCCGTGACTTGTGATCAACGAGGAGTTTTAGGCTTGCACTGGACAAGCTTCAATCAGAACAGGAAACATCGCTCCTTTTCTATGGTAACTTCAATCACATGACGGAGCCACTGCATAGATCCTTTACAATTATTGGACACCATCTACATCTATGTTTGGCCTGGAGAATTTCTAAGCAATCATAGACAATTTCCACACCAAAATTAAACAAAAACCCCAGAAAACAAGCATTAGAGGAAATGACTCCTGAAACTTACCATCCGAGACACTTTTAGCAAGTCTGAAAATGACAAATCATCAGGAAGACGGTACGTCCTTACCCATTTCACCAGAAGACCTACTTTCAACTTTATTGAAATTCAATCTTCATGAGTTGTTTACATTCCCAGAAGGCACGTTTCCAATACCCTTTTGAAAAGCTTCTGCTATTCTGTCTTGTACATCAGAAACAGGTAACAGGCTTAGAATTTTTTTTATAAAAATTTCAGTTTAGAATAATTCTGAGATACTTAAGTCAGCTAAAGGATGTCTGGAAGCATTAGGCAGGAAGAAAAAGAACCTCCTAACCACCACTGAGAATGCTACTGAAAAATATACTCCAAGACATGAGAAAGCAAAATTAGTACAAGCAAGCTGGGATCCTGCTTTAAAAGAGGAGGGTTCAAAAATTCCCCAAGCTTGTCTATGCAGCTATCAAGTTGTGGGCAATGAACTTATTCCAAGTAGCCTTACACGTATTTGAAGACTATTTTGTTTCTTGTATTACTTGCATGCAGATGTGGACATCACTTTAAAAGCTCATAAGATTTTCACAAGAACAGTGAAAGACAAACTAAAAGCTGTGATGATTAGAACTCTTGAGTACTACCAAAGAAATGCCTTCAACAGTCACTATTCCAATAGTTAGAAGGCAAGCTCAGAGTTGCAAACATCAGGATATCAACTTAATGAATATGTATGAGAATGATGGGCAGAGAAAGAATACGAGATTGGAAAGTAGAAAACTATTTTGCAGCACTACAACAAAGTATTCCAATACCTGGAAAATGAAATATTTTTTTAAAAAAGATCCCCTTCAATAATCCTAAAATAATAGCACATAAAATGTTTGCAGAGTAAATAAAGCACAACTCAATGTAATTTGAACATGAATCTCTGCTAATTTAACAATAGAAATGGTGTAAAATCACAGATTCCACCCTAAATCTCACCCAAAAATTCTACAGAGAAATAGTGACTATAGGTAATCTGTTATTAAAATAGTTTTAAGAGCACGCAAGGGACCAAGGCACCTAAATCCCAAGGATTTTCAATGAAAAGGTAAAGCTAAACAAAAGGAATTAAGCTTAAAATGCTGTTTACACACCAATTGCGAAGGGGAAAAAAAATGATGACTCTTAGTGTTTCATTAAGCCAATTTTTGTATTGTAGTCTCAGACGGCTTTCTTCTCCTCAGCTGAAATATTATTTGAAGAAAAAAAAAGAAACTCTCAAACTAGTACAACTGAAGTTTTTATAGGTCACATGGGATGCCCTCTGCCACGCACCAGATGTGTACAGGAAAAAGAAAGTGGTCAACATATGATATTAAAAACCAGTGCAGTTTCAAATATTTTAAACATGATGTCAAGTGCATTCAACAGGTCTACAAATGCATTACATTAGCCTAAATTTAGTAGGTGATAATTGAAATCAGAGATCCCGTTGTTACCACTGACATGTTTCTAAATACTACCCAATAAATTTGTGTCTGTTCCAGATTCTGTAGGACAGCTGGCAGCTGGGAAGGGGAATCGCCAGGAGGGCATGCGCACACACATGTACATTTCTGTATGTAAATCCCAGCACCTTCCCTTTCTAGTGTCAAAGTAACAGTGACAACACTGTCATTCAAACACACACTCCCATAGCTGAATTCTATAAGCTGAATTTTTCCCTGCAGGCTCTACCTGGCACCTTGCAGTCGGCACTGAGCGTGGAACAGGACGGTGTCCTAACTAGCTCCAGTCGTATTTCCTGCACGTTAATTGTCATAATGAAGTTCCTTCACTTTTTTTTTTAGAGAGATGAGATCTGTTCGTCCTACTTAACCTTCACAGAATCACAGAATGGTTTGGGTTGGAAAAGACCTTAAAGATCATCCAGTTCCAATCCCCCTGCTATGGGCGGGGACACCTTCCACCAGACCAGGTTGCTCAGAGCCCCATCCAACCTGGCTTTGAACTCTTCCAGCTAGGAAAGTTAGAAAGTCCACCAACAATAGAAGATACAGTCTCAGTCCACATCTTTTTTGTTGTTATTTTTAAACTTATATACCATTCAGCCACAGGGGAACAAATACAAGATGATCCCAATCCACCTGAAGGCAAAAAAATAAAAAAAATCTCTTCCATGCCTACAATGCATTCTATTTTTTACCTACTTTTTAGTCTCAGCTGTCTCATCACCTTGCTGATACACCCGCCATCAGACAGTATAAAGTGCAGCCAGGCAGCACAAGAGAACAAACTACCTCCGAGAGCAGTACAGATTGATCTGGCAGGTGGACAGGCGCCAACCCTCACTCCCGACAACACGCAGAAGCGGTTTACGCACACTGGTACAAAGGGCTGAAAGCGATACCTGGCACCTCTGGTTTATCAACGCGGCGGGCCTCCTCACGTCTCAGTTTTGCCAAAGTTTCTCGAAGGAAACCAAACATGAGAGCACGCTACTAAACACCGTGCCTGAAAAGCTAGGCGTAAGACCACCAGCTGTATGGCTTTTGATTGGAAATGTACACATCTACTTAGAACCCGTGAAGGCTGGGAATGGAAGCAGGCAGCTCCCACTAATAAGGCTACAGTTGTTGAATTTAGGCGCATAAAACCTTTGTACACAAGCAGCAAATACTTCTCAAGTTTCACAGATTATAGTCTTTTAAAATGATGTCTAGTAAAATGAATTCCAAAGAACTTTGAAGAGACAAGCTGTCTTTCCTTTTAAAAAAAAAAATAAAAAATAAAGTAGGCTTTAAAGAGACAAACCACCTTCTCTCTTGGTACGCTTGTTTTAAAGAAAGATCTATTTACAAAGCCACGCTATTTCTGTCCAAAGACGTAAAATAAAAGGAAGCTGTATGCTACTCATTCTTAGCTTTTTAGGCCCAAAGACACAAAAGACCCACAAAATTACTAGTACCTATTAAGAGTATTTAACTTTGTTACTGGCCTCAAGAATTAAAATTAAAGCTGCAATTAACATTAGCCACGGACTGCAGTAAAACAGCCAGGAGGCACCTTGGAGATAAACATAGTTATGAAAGACTAACAAAATTTAACAGCCCCACATTCATTGGTGGGGAAGGGAGGGAGAAACATCAGTTTGACATTTCTTCTGCTGCTCAACTAGTAGCTGGAAGCAAGTTCTTAAAAAATATTTTTTAAAAAAATGAACACAGACAAATCCTACAAAGTTATGAATGACAACTCTACCAGTATTAAGTAGTATCAAAATTCAGAATTTCTAAAACCTACTCTATAGAAGGCCTCATTTAAAATGCAGACCCAAGTAATTTTCAGATTAAGACTTTTAATAAATTGCTGTTTAGAAACATCCACATTGAAGCTTCAGTGCAGCCAGTCTCGCTACAAATCAAGTTAGCCCCTCTCCAGATTCTGCCCACGTGGTCCTCTAAAGCCCCGCAGTACAGACAAGGTCTTTCACAACCCAGGTTACAGGCTATTCTGGAAAGAGGGGGGCACACAGGGAGTGTCGCGTAGCAGCTGGTTGTTAAAGTTGCTGAAGATTAATGTGCTGATCCATCTTTCTTCTGACTTTTTGATCCAAAGGAAAAAGCAAAATGGCAGCCTTTTATGACATTTTCATTCTCTTCCCCTTTTCCACCTCCTCCCTTAAAACATTTTCCTCCTCTCCTTTTCACTATCTGATATTAAAAAGTCATTTATTGCCATAAAGGGATTTGGAGATTTGGGAGTAACTTTTGTATACTGTACACCCTCTAGACACCCCACAACTGCGTTACTAATTTTCTCCCTATTAATTGTCTCATCAACTCACAGCTGGCTGTGCTTTTTATTTCATTATGTTATTCATCAATCTAAAATAGAACTATAACAGAAAAAGAAATTGGAAAGGAGCAATTTCAATATTTCACAACAGATGCAAATCAACGCCAGAGATGCTACACAGCATATTTTTATTGAGACAATTCCATACATGTCTGAAAAATGAACTTGTAATAAATAAACTCATATCCTGTGGAGGTATGTTTTTCCTTCCATCTTATGAGCTAATTATGCCAACACAACATAACGTTTTCCTAAATGCCTTATAAACTGACCCAGTTACTCAGAAAGTATTATTTTTAAATTGATGTGATAGATGCAAACTGGAACGTTCGGATTTCAATTCTGGCACCAATTCCCGGATCCCCTTCCCAAGTAATTTAAGGACTTCCTCCCGATAGTTTTTCACATTCTTTTAACTGACATTTTATCTTTATACAGTATCTCAGCAGAATGAACATGCACTAAAACAATGACAGCCCTTCTTTGGCTGTCATCTCTCATTCTGGCAAAGACAGATGTCTTACACTGGCTTATGCCAATAATAGAGCCGACAAAAAACAACAGAGACTACCTGCCTCTGATGTAAAGGCACCAATTCACATTTGTGACACTCATTTGTCAATTAACAGATTTCTTCCATTGTTGACACATGGGACTTAAAAGATGTGGGCTAGAATGTGATGAATTAAAAAAGACAGATGAGTAAGCTATGAGCTGCAAAGTAATACTATAATGTGCTTTAGATAGGAATATCAACTGACACCCCTGACAGGCCATACAAGGTTTTATTTCATTTTGCTCTGTATCTAGGCTTCATACTTTGTCTTCTTTGTTCTCTTTTCATCAAGCTCCTAACATCTCATTCTGACAGCCAGAGACATTTAAGGCACTTTCGTTTCAAATGCAAGTTAGCGTACTTGATTTGTCATTAAAATGCAAAACGATTGCCATTGCAGGTAAATGTAGGTATGCTTAAAAGGTTGTATCTGCAAAGTAAAAGCTGAAAATGGTTTCTGGCTGCTTCGCTTAACTCTTTCACCAGCCTCGGAGTTCTCCTCAGGCAAGTGTTACCATGCTCTAATAGAAGTGTAGCAGCACCTGCAGTTTTATACAGGCTACATTTTAGTGTATTTAAATAACATAAAAGCTTGAAGTTACACTGTCAAGCGCAGAGAGGTACTGTCAAGTTTACACACGGAGCCGTGGTATGATTTAAACGAGACTCTGGAAAGAGTCCATCATGCAAAGTGCTCTGGGGTCAAAGCTCTCGGCTCTCGTGCACTCTGCTAGCTACACACCAGCGATAAAAAAGCAAGGGGTTGGTTTTTTTTCGTGGTGGTGGTTTTAATACCCTACTTGTGCTTGGTTTAGCTGGAATCCCCAGTGAGGGAATTTTAACAGCAATTTACTTTCTCTTAAAGAGACATCAAGACCTAAAAATAAATAAATAAATAAATAAATAAATAAATAAATAAAGTGCTCTGCAGCAAAAAGACAAGGAACAAATTTAAAAAACATTGCAGGGAAATAGAGCTGCCTAGGATGGCAAGAGCAGCACCTAGCTTTCTACATACATGCGCAGATATGAATGCACTCTGTTATACGAATAAGGTTATTTCTGTTCCACTGGATAGATTCAAACATCAAGCATCTCACTTGTGTTCAGCATACAAAAATCTGGTGAAAGGAAATATCTTCTACTTTCTGCAAGTGGTAAGAGGTTTGAAAAGCAGCAGTGTAATTCAAGTTGGCAAATTTTCTTGACACAGAGGTAAGTTCTGATATTATTTGATTTCAGGAGCTTACAGATGAACCTTTAACATGTCTGTACCTGCAGATCCTTTTTGTAGACTTTCTTGTGCTTTTCTACTAGGAAAAAAGGGTGTGAATAGGGTTTCACTCCACTCACTAAGGTGCAGAAGCTATTTTCCTTCCCCCCCGCCCCCCCTCCCCAAGAATGAGAGCTGTATGGAAATTTGCAGTTAAGTAATCATTCAGGGAATCTGATTTAGGTTATGACCTCACAGTGCATTAAACAAAAGGTACAGAACCAAACACGTTTGATGCTTCTGTGTATACAGTGAAGCTTACTGACCAATGCTGACACGCTTCTGCCTACTGCTAAGATGTATCTGCTACAATATAGGAATTATTTATTCATTCCAGGTTATACGACAGTAATAGGCTATGCTGTAAATACAAGTATCAACTTTATAACTATCAGCTATATTGAAGGATTTCTAGCACTACTTTTTCCACCCACACTAGTCATAATTTCTTCCTGTGCACTTCCGTTCCCGCACAGAAAGAAAATGAAACAAACAAAAAAAACCAACAAAAACGTGCAAGACAGTACCTTAAAGCTGACTTCACCCCTTTGCTCTGGTTTAAAATACAAGGGCTACAGCAACGAAGATTTTCATCTGCTGTACTAAAACGCACAAAGAAACACTTGCCCATTCACTTTTAGCTCAATACAGGCATACGTCCTCTCTTCCTCCGCTTACCAATTAGTAAAAAGTGAAAAAAATGATGGTCAAAAGAAAATCTACAGTAATGCATTTGTCTCCTTAACTTTTAGAAACTTCTTTTCTGTTGCTCAGTCATTGAAGCGCAGGTGAAGCTCTTGTTTCAAACCACCTGTGGCTGCAGTGACCAGAGCCTGTAATTCGGTGGCAAAGCAGCGGCCTGCATTAAAGGGGTTGAGAGAGATTCTCATTAGAGATATGTCCACATTTCAAAAGCTCTATTCTTAGCGGTAGTAACAGGCTGTTTGTTGATATGACTTACTTAAAGGGGGCCAAAGAATTAATAGTGAAAGAAACTGAACTACCCTCTGACATTCCCCACTTAGGCTGGAAGACAATTTACTAATTGTGCACCTGGTAGAACTGGAACCAACGCTGTACAGGAACAGCTGAGCCAGCTAACGCCTGGCTCCTGATTACAGGCAGCCCAGCAAACAAAAGAGAGAGCATGTGCAAGAAAGCCAGAACCTCACGTTGCACCTGCACCCCAACCTCTCGGCAGCACCTTCAGCAGCCTTCTGCTGATTTAAGGAGTTGGAGGCAGCACGGAGGAAGAAAAGAAGGCACCGAGTGTGGGAAGGAACTAAACCGGACACATGCCCAGCCTCTCACTTAGTTGGCTAGTTTCCATTTCTTAGAAAATATTGTAAAAAAAAAAATGTATTCTTTTTTGTAAATTATGTTTGACGTATTTTTCCCAAAGCCATTCTAACATAATCACCTTCACACGACTGTTTCTGTGCTATTCCCAAGTACTTCACTGTCCAAGCTAGAGAGGGTATTAAACACAAGATAATAGGTAGAAAGTGTTCAGATCCTTGAGCAGCTGTAATTTTAACATCCACACACTGGACTGTCAAATTATCCTAACGTAACTGTGTTAGAAGCAGAGTTTTCTGAATATTCAACATACTGTTAATCCTTGGCACGTCTAGCACACCTTTCAAGTGCTTTAAAATAATCAGTACACTTTATCACTTACATAACTAGGCCAAAGTTTCATCTTTTCTCTCCAGCTAAAAGGTCTTGAAAGTCCTAGGAGCCTAAAACACAGTAGCCTCATCCCGCGCTTTCGGGGCCACGCAGTCTTCAGTCACAGCACTGCAGCAAGTCTTGCACCCTTCACTTGTACAATGGTTCGAGGACAAATCTGCTGCATTTCCTTGTGCTTTAAGAGATTTTTACACTCAAGAGACAAAGTGCATTTTTAGCACTTGGTAAAAGAAAATGAGACCAAAAATAGATGGACAAAAACCTCAAACCGCTGTCACCAAAATAACACTTCACTAGCTTTATCCTGGTCATAAAAAGCTGCTCTGTTGCTCTAAGGAGGTAACTGGATGCTCCCAAACACTGAAGGATTTAAAATTAAAATATACTGGTCTTGACCCCATGAAAAAAAAAAAAGGGAAAAAGGGAAAAAAAGGG